>Ga0182742_1001339_pt1 | contig 32061 bp, 28 predicted proteins | sample eDN5th37CBELigMG_FD_128880 | JGI IMG/M metagenome (GOLD analysis project Ga0182742, IMG submission 128880) | Enriched Miracle-Growth compost microbial communities from Emeryville, California, USA - eDNA 5th pass 37_C BE-Lig MG (version 2)... ... | reverse complement strand
GTCAGCGGTCGCAAACCCGACGCCAGCTGAACGACTTCAACGTTTCCAGCCGTACTCGAGCTCGAATCTCAGGCCGAACACCCAGGAATCGTCGAGCGCCACATCGGTGCTTTGGACTCGTTCCGCCGACGTTGCGTTCAACGATGTGATCGGCGGGTCATCGCGATAGGTCAGCTGCCAGGCGTAGCGATGGCGAAAGCCAGGCAACTCCACGGTGCTTTGTCCATCGCGTGCGTCGTATGCGGCAGCATACTCAGCCACGGTGGGTGTTGCCTCGAGCGCGCCACCTTCGACGATGGCGACCTGATAGGAGGGATACAGACTGCGCAGCGCTTTGATCACGAACGAGCTGGCGGCATCCACTGCGGCCGTCACATCGACACGCCCGACCGGCCTTTGCTGTGGCGCCCGTTCGCAGTCCTCACACGCCTGAGCGAGCGGACTGAGCATGAGCGCCAGAAGAAAAAAGGCCGCCACTTGCGTGGCGGCCGAAAAGCGGTCCATCTACCACTCCCACTCGAATGGGGCACCCACTCTCGAGTAGATATGTACGACGCGGAGCTGCCGTTGCTCAGGCGTCGGACCGTGCATACGGCATGAGGCATTCCCTGAAGCGGCTGACGGCCTATGCGCGCGGCAGGTCCCTTATTGTGTTGACAACGCAAGCCGACGATGGACAATCCCGCCACGGCTGTCGCGTCGATTTCATGTTTCCAGGACTGAACTTCTTTCAACGTAAAGGGGCGTATCAGTCGAGGCGGCCGATGCAAAGGAAGAAGGATGGGACAGCACACTCCGGGACCTTGGCTCGTCAGTCTCGATCCAAAGTATCCGAACGAGCCGTGCATCGATGCCGTCATCGATGGCGCAATCTGGCATATCGCCCTGTGTCATAACGCCGTCGGCCCCGACGATGGCAGCGCCGAAGCCAATGCCCGCCTGATCGCTGCAGCGCCCGAACTGCTTGCCACCGTCAAAGACGCGCTGCCGTTGTTGAGCGCAGATCGCTCTCGCTATGAAGCGGCCATGTCGGTGCTTGCGAAGGTCGACGGCACTGCACCCCAGCCAGGGCCTCGCCCTCGGCGCCGCAAATAGATAATGGCCATTCGTGGCCGCTCCGCGGAACGCTCGCCTCGAGTCTGAAGAACAGTCAACGCCCGCTGCCACGCGCCCGGCTTCTGCAATACTCGCTCGCCACAGACGATCGTTTCGATCATCAAGGAAAGGCGGGCGCGATGAGACCGGGCAACACGGCGAATCCATTCAACCTGTGTGCAGCCATCTGCATGACGCTGGCCTCCGCCGCAGCAGTCGCAGGCAACTATAAAGCGCCGCGCACCGCCGACGGCCATCCGGATCTGCAAGGCATGTGGACCAACGCCACGCTCACGCCGGTCGAACGGCCCAAGATACTTGGAAACAAACTGGTGTTGAGCGAGCCCGAAGCGCTGCAGATGGAAAAGCGCATGCAGGAGTTCGCCGCCGAGTCCGACCGCCCCAGCGATCTGAGCCAGGAACTGCCGAAAGGCAATGTCGGCGGCTACAACGTGTTCTGGTTCGATCCGGCCAACAAAGTCGCGACGGTCAAAGGCGAACGGCGCAGCTCGCTGATCGTTCATCCGGAGAACGGCCAGGTGCCCGCACTTTCGGAGCCCGGCCGGCAACGCCTCGCCGCCCGCGACGCTCGTGCTGCCGAAGGCGCCTTCGACGGCCCGGAGCAGCGTGCGGTCGGCGAGCGCTGCCTGCTCGGTTTCGGCACGAACTCGGGGCCGCCGATGCTGCCGGTGATGTACAACAGCAATTATCAGATCGTGCAGTCCGCCAACGCCGTGTTGATTCACGTCGAGATGGTGCACGACGCGCGCATCATCCGGCTCGACAGCAAACATGCGCCGGACAGCATTCGCAAATGGATGGGAGACTCCATCGGTCATTGGGAAGGCGAGACGCTGGTGGTGGAGACCACGAACTTCCACCCGACGCAACCCATTCAGATCGGCCAGTTCGCGAACTACCGCGTCATCCCGGTGTCACCGAAGCTCAAGGTCACCGAGCGCTTCACGCGAACCGAAGAGCAAACCATCCATTACGAATTCACGGTCGAGGATCCGGACACGTTCAGCACGCCGTGGCGCGGCGAAATTCCGTTCCATCACACCGACCAGCCGATTTATGAGTACGCCTGCCACGAAGGCAACTACGCATTGCCCGGCATCCTCGCTGGCGCGCGTGAGGAAGAAAAAGCCGCAGCAAGAGCCAGGCAGTAACCGCGCGGAACTTTCCACTTCGCCACCGCGATGTGTTTCGACCGAAATACTTATTGCCTTCCCAGGAGAAGCTGACAACTTGCATCTGTCGTAGACTCTGGCGCCGCCCTCTGTAGGAGCCTGAACATGAGACTGATACTCTCCTGGCTGATCCTCTCCTTGGCCATCTGGGTAACGGCCGCCGTCCTCCCCGGCTTCCACATCAAAGGCCCCAAGAGTGCATTGCTCGTCGCCGCAATCTTCGGCGTACTGAACTTTCTTCTGGGCTGGCTGCTGTTCGCCATCTTCACCGTCGCGACGCTGGGCATCGCCTGGCTGCTGGCATTCATTACCCGCTGGATCATCAACGCAATCCTGCTCGTCATCGTCGACAAGCTGACGGATCATCTGAAAATCGACGGGTTTCGCTGGGCGCTGGGCGGCGCATTGGTGATGTCGCTGGTGGGAACGCTGGGAGAGTGGGTGGTACGGAACATCGTGTAGATTGTTCCGTGGCGCCATCACTTCCCCACGGCCTCGGCAATGAGCGGCTTCAGCGCCTGCTGGATCTGCGGACCGAGACCTCGATCCGCGCGCAGGTCGTCCAACTCCATCCCAAGAATCGCGTAGTAGCCGGCATTGCGATCCAGCCATGGCGTGAAGCCAAACGCGCCGGGTGACGAGATCGTCGCGCAGCCTGAAGCGGGTGTGGCGCACTCGAGCCAGGCAGTGAGCCCATAGCGCGCGTAGAGTGCACTCGGCGTGTTGCCGATGGTCACATTCGGATAAGGCTCCATGGCTTGCACATCGAAAATTTCAGGCGCAAGCAGACGCGATCCCTGCCACTGCCCCTTGTCGTAGACAAAACGCAGGAAGCTCGCGTAGTCGTTCATGGATGCACGCATGCCGCCGGCAATGAGTGGATTGATCGGATACGCGCCACTGGCCTGACGGGGCGCGGAGTAGTACGCGAACTGCGGCGCAAGCTGCAACGGCTGCCGGAGCTGCCGCTCATAGATGTCATTCCAGCCGGCGCCCACCATGACCTCCGCCATGCGAGCGGCGACATGCAAATGTGTGCTGCCGTAGTCGAAGCGAGTGCCCGGCGCCGCGAGCAGAGCACTCTGGCCGATCTCATTCACGCAGTCGGCAAGTGTGACGCCGGCTCGATAGGTGCAGGCGTTTTCGGGTTCGAGGCCGGAAGTGAAAGACAGCAGATGGCGTAGCGTGATCTCGCCGTGAACTCCGGTCCATCCCAGCACTTGAGCGGCGCTCGAGTCGAGCGACAGATAACCTTGATCGATCAGACGAAACAGAGTGACACCGGACACGAGCTTGGACGCGGATGCGATGGCAACCCGTCGATCGGGCGCGAAGTCGCCATACATGCGCTCGAAGACCTTCGTGCCATCCGCCTTGTAGACCGCGAGCCCCATCGGCACCCGGTGCTCTGCATAGGCGGCGCGTGCCGCGCTGTCGACTTCGGCGAATGCATCGGGAATGTCCGGAGGCGATGGCTCGTCGTCACCGCCTCCGCAGGCGGCAAGAAACATGAACCCTGAAACCAGCAAACATCGCATCGAAGCCATCGGTGTCATCGCTCGTCGTTCCCAGCTCGTTGTGTGATGCTGGAACCAACGCGCAGGATGACTTCTCGTTGACCTCGCTGGGTCGCAAGGCTCGTTCAGGGCTCCGATCGAACGGGCCACGCAGCTCGCGCTGTTTTCTTTCGGAGCGTAGGCGCGATACTCAGCAGCCCGACCAGGAGCATTCCGACAGTTTCCGGCTCCGGTGTGTCACGACAACGCGGCCGCGAGTTGCGCCGCCGTCACTCCATCTGCCTCGACAGTTTTCCGTCGGCTCGTGAGTCCTGCGGAAATCCTCACTCGCGACTTCGCAATCCCCAACCGCTCGGCGACGAACTCGACCAACGCCGCGTTAGCGGCGCCATCCACCGGCGGCGCCGCCAATCTGATCTTCACACAGCCATCGTGCATCCCTGCGATGACGGTCTTGCTCGCCCGCGGCTGGACATATACGTGGATACGTGCTGAATCGGCCATTTGATACTCAACGCTCCAACTGCTGCGACAAGTGGCCAGCGATGCGACGAACGACTTCATCTGCATATCGCTCATCGAATTCCGCCAGCAGCATGCGAGCAGTACGACGATCTCCGGCATCACGCGCGAGTTCGATCAGTTTAATGGTGTCCTCTGCTTTGAGCGGCTTGAACTTCGCATCCGCCTGCAACTGCGCTCGCACGACGTTCAATGCATCTCCGGTGCGACGGGCGGCCAGCAACTGCGGGATCAGCTCCTGCGCCAGGCGATAGGCGAGCCGCCGATCGGGCCACAGCGATGCGCGCTGAAACAGCAGTTGCAACTCCTCGCCGGGCCGGGGGCTGCTACTCAAATGTTTTTCGATGGTATGCCATGCATTGCCATACGCGCCGCCGCGCCACTCGGCGAAAACGCGGTCGATGAGTTGATCGACGTCACGCTGCCGCTCTCGCTCCGCTTTCTCCGCGGCTCGCTCCGGCGAATGCGACGGCTCGAAATCCAGCTCGGCGCGGCGGACATACAAAACACCGCCGATCATGGCAAATGACGCCAGCCACGCGTACATCAGGATCGCGAGGCGCACGACATGAGACAGGGGAATCGAAACGGACAGCGGCAGCTCGGCCTCGGGCAGCCAGGTCACCAGACTCGTCGCGAGCCACCACGAGCCTGCAAGCAGCGCGAGAACGAACACATAGCTGCCCGGCACGCGAACGATGATCTGCAGCAGCCTGCTCGGATCGAGCGACTCGACGAAACCCTCCATGGCCTGGACCATGACGATCGCGGGCACGAGCAGCAGACCGATCGCACGCAGCACCGTGACGGTATCGCTGCCCAAGCTCGATTCCAGCATGCCGGTGAGCAGGTAGAACGCCCCGACGATGACCAGCAGTCCGAGCGGCCGCGACTCGTTGGCCGGATTGACCATCTCGTACGAGAGCACCGGCGGCTCGTTCACGCCGTCAGCGACTTTATCCAGCAAGGCGAAGCCGTATTTGAAGAACCAGGAGAGAAGCAGCAGGGCCAGTGGCAGGCCGAGCAGACCGCCCTTGGCGGCGATCAGCAGCAGAAAGCTGAACAGAACGATGAGAATGAACGACGCGCCGCGCAGCGGTACGAGCAGATACTTCAGCGTTTCCATCGCATGCATGCCGCGACTGTAGTCGCGGGCTCGCGATGGCAGCAAGCAGCTCCGTCGGGAAGGTTATTTGTGTTTTTGCTTGCCGACCCGGCGCTCATTGAGCCGTTCGGTCATGTCGTCGACGTGCCGGGTGACCTCGGTCAAGGTGCCGGCGCGCAGCCCCGTGATCTGGTTGTCACCCTGGGCGATCACATACTGGTGCCAGGGGCCTTCGGCGCCTTCGGGCGCAGCCACGGGCGTAATGGAGCTCCGGACGAAGGGCATTTCGAGCCACGCTTCAGTGGCAGCGGCAGCTTTCATCGCAGCTCCTTTGGGCAATCGATCGATCTCCAGGACAGGCCCCGCGATGACTGGCATCGCGGGGCGCTGCTATTACCAGCGACGCGGACCGCCGCCGCCACCGCCACCGCCGCGAGGCTTGTCCTGCGCCTCGTTGACCTTGAGCGGACGACCGCCCATGTCCTGACCATTCAGGTTCTGAATGGCGCGGGCGGCATCGGCGCGCGGCATTTCGACGAAGCCGAAGCCGCGGGGGCGACCGGTTTCGCGATCCATGATCAGGGCGACGGACTCGACGGTGCCGTGCTGCGCGAACAGGTCGCGAACGGCGTTTTCATCAGCGGAAAAGGGCAGATTACCCACGTAGATCTTGCTCATTCAATACTCCAACAAAGCGCGAACCCGCCGGCATCGAGCCGACACTCAACGCGCCAACAACCCATCCAAAGTTGCGGGCGCCTAAACAGGCCGCAAAACGGGCTATGCACAACGCACGCCCCACCATGGTTCGGCAACGATTCGGTTTAGGTTGAGTTGGTCGCGCCAGATGGCGCCGGCGAAGGCATGGATGAGGAAATCGCCGCGGACCAAGAAAAATAAAGAGAAAGGTTACGAGCCGTGCCCACTATACACGGCTCGTGCCAAGATGACGAATATTTTAAGCCTCGGTTCAGGCCGCGATGCCCTGCGAGCGCAGGTACTCGTCGTAGGTGCCCTTGAAGTCGACCAGCTGGCCGCCCGGACGCACCTCGATGATGCGGTTGGCGACGCCGCCGACGAACTCGCGATCGTGCGAGACGAACACCACCGTGCCCGGGTACTTTTCCACGCCGATCTGCAGCGACTCGATGGTTTCCATGTCCATGTGGTTGGTGGGCTCATCGAGCAGCAGGACGTTCGGCCGGGTCAGCATGAGCTTGCCGTAGATCATGCGGCCCTTCTCACCGCCGGAGAGCACCTTCACGGACTTGCGGGTCTCCTCGCCGGAGAACAGCAGGCGGCCGAGCGTGGCGCGCACGATCTGATCGTCGTCGCCCTTGCCCCGCCACTCGGTCATCCAGGTGAACAGATCCACCTTTTCCGCGAATTCGGCCTGCGGATCCTGCGGCATGTAGCCGACCTTGGCGTTCTCGACCCAGGTGATCGTGCCCTGGCTCGGCTGCAGCTCGCCCGCCAGCAGGCGCATGAGCGTGGTCTTGCCGACGCCGTTCTGGCCGATGATGGCGATGCGCTCGCCCGCTTCGACGTTGAAATTCACGTTGTCGAGCACCGGCGTGTCCGCGCCGGGATACGTGAAGCTCAACTCCTCCACCGTCACAGCGTTGCGATACAGCTTCTTTTCCTGCTCGAAGCGGATGTAGGGATTCTGGCGGGAGGACGGCTTCACCTCCTCGATCTTGATCTTGTCGATCTGACGCAGACGCGAGGTCGCCTGGCGCGCCTTCGAGGCGTTCGCCGAGAAGCGGCGTACGAATTCCTGCAGATCGGAGATGCGCTCCTTGGCCTTGGCATTCGCCGCTTCCACCCGCTCGCGCGCCTGCACGGAGGCGAGCATGAAGTCGTCGTAGTTGCCCGGATAGATCTTGAGCTGGCCGTAATCCAGGTCGGCCATGTGCGTGCACACCTGATTCAGGAAGTGACGATCGTGGCTGATGATGATCATGGTGGCGTCGTACTGATTCAGCACGCCTTCCAGCCAGCGGATGGAATGGATGTCCAGGTTGTTGGTCGGCTCGTCGAGCAGCAGCACGTCGGGACGCGAGAACAGCGCCTGTGCGAGCAGCACGCGCAGCTTCCAGCCCGGCGCGACCTCACGCATCGGGCCGTTGTGATAGGAAGGATCGATGCCGGCATCCTTCAGAATGCTGGCGGCACGCGCTTCGGCGTCATAACCGCCGTACTCGGCGAACTTCCCTTCCAGCTCGGCCGCACGCATGTAATCGGCATCGGTCGCATCGGGATTGGCGTAGATGCGATCGCGCTCGACCATCGCTTCCCACATCTCTACGTGGCCCTGCAGGACCACATCGAGCACGCGCTGATCTTCATACGCGAACTGATCCTGGCGCAGCTTGCCCAGGCGCAGGCCGTTCATGAGCATGACTTCCCCGGAGCTCGGCTCGAGCTCCCGCCCCAGGATTTTCATGAACGTGGACTTGCCGCAGCCGTTCGCTCCGATCAGCCCGTAACGATTGCCGTCGGAGAACTTGACCGTGACCTGTTCGAACAGCGGCTTGGCGCCGAATTGGATGGAGACGTTGGCGGTTGAGAGCATTGGCGGCGTGTTGGGATTGCGAGTACTTGAAATTGATGGGTCAAAATTGTGGCGATGGCCGACGGATCAAGAGCAGCGCCAGCAAAGTCAGCGCGCCCGCGGCCGTGAGGTAATAGCCGACATATGCCAGCCCGTAGCGGGTGGCGAGCCAGGTGGCCACGTACGGCGCGAGCGAGGCGCCGACGATGCCGGCGAGATTGAAAGTCAAAGAGGCGCCAGTGTACCGGACGGACGTTGGAAACAGCTCCGAAAGTGCGGTACCGAGCGGACCGTAGGTCAGGCCCATGAGGCCAAGCCCCAACGCAAGAAATACGACCACACGCACCGGCGACGCCGCACTGAACAGCGGCTCGAAGATCAGCCCGAACGCCATGATGCCGAGCGTTGCGGCGATCAGCATCGCGAAACGCCCGCGCCGGTCCGCGATCACCGCGGAGACCGGAATCGTCAGCGCGAAGAACAGCACGCCGATCATTTGCAGGATCAGGAATTCCTGGCGCGAATACCCCAGCGCGCTCGTGCCCCAGCTGAGCGAGAACACCGTCATCAAATAGAAAATCACAAACGTCGCGGTGGCGGCGAACGTGCCCAGGATCAGCATCCGAGGATGCCGGGTCACCACGGTCAACATCGGCAGGCGCACTCGCTCATTGTTGTCGATGGCCTTCTGGAACGCCGGTGTCTCGTGCAATCGCAAACGGACATACAAGCCCACGAACACGAGCAACGCACTCGCGACGAAGGGGACGCGCCAGCCCCACGCGAAGAACTCCGCATCGCTCAGGAATTCGGTCAGCAACAGGAACACACCGGTCGAACAGATGAAACCCAGCGGCGCCCCGAGCTGCGGGAACATGCCATACCAGGCGCGCTTGCCCGGTGGCGCATTCTCGGTGGCGAGCAGCACCGCTCCACCCCACTCCCCGCCCAGTCCCAACCCCTGACCGAGACGACATAAGGCGAGCAGCGCCGGCGCCCACAAGCCAATGGACTCGTAGGTCGGCAGCAATCCGATGAACACGGTCGACAGCCCCATCGTCAGCAGCGCCGCCACCAGCGTCGCCTTGCGCCCGACGCGGTCGCCGAAATGGCCGAACAGCGCCGATCCCAGCGGCCGGGCGAAGAACGCCAGCGCGAACGTCGCCAGCGACTGCAGCGTCGCCGTGGCCTGGTTGCCCGCCGGAAAGAACAAGTGCGGGAACACCAGTACGGCCGCCGTCGCGTAGATGTAGAAGTCGAAGTATTCGATGGTGGTGCCGATCAGGCTGGCAAACAGCACCCGCCGCGGCGAGTTGCCCGCGCCGCTCGACGCCGACGTCTGAGTCATTGGCTTCCGTGGGACGGTTCAAGGGGAGTTCGGGCGCGGATTCTCGCATGAAATCTGCACCCGATGGGCCATCAGGGATTCACCGGAGCAGTTGCGGGGATCCCCCGCTCAAGCGCCTCGACTTCGCGCCGATACGGCGGAGTGCGACAACTAAAAGGATCAGCTAAATGACTTTGTTTGCCTGGGACTCGAAGAAGTACGACGTTTTGGTCGAGGAGATGAATCACCAGCACCACCTGATCGTGGATGCCATGAACGCGCTATATGACCGATCGCATGCCGGCGCCGGCAAGACCGAGCTGACCCGGCTGCTGGACAACCTGGAAAACATCACGGTGCGCCATTTCCGCGAAGAGGAAACCATGCTCACCCGCCAGCGCTATCCGCAGCTGGAGCTGCACAAGGGCATTCACGCCCGGCTGCTCAAGGAACTGGCCGCCCACAAGCAGGCCTTCGCCGCTGGGCCGGGCGTGTTCACCAAGGACTTCTTCGATTATCTCGAGCTCTGGCTGCGCTCTCACATAATGCACATCGACCGTAAATACGGTGAGCATTTCGCGCAGGAAGCGCAGCGAGAACGCCGCAAAGTGAGCTGACCGCCGCTACTGCCACAGCGAAGCTTTGGGCTGTTGCGCGAGACGCGCGAAGACCTGCTTCATCTTGTTCACGCGGGTGATGTAGCCCTGCACGGAATGATCGCCACAGTGCTGACCGGGGCGAGGCTGGAAGCCTCGCCTCGCGAACGAGGCGCCCGCGCCGGCGCCGCAAACGTGAATCACCGCGGCCAGATCCTGCTTTTGTTTCAGCGTCGCCGAGCGGATGCCGTGCCTGGCGAGAATGTTGGCAACGCGGCGATCGAGATACGCCGACGTCATCTCCACCGCGTGCGAGGGAATGATCCGCAGGTACAGGCTGTTGAACCAGCATGACTGGAAGTCGTTCCACGGGCCGTCCTCCACGACCTTGTGGTCGTGAATGCACAGCCGCCGGGTTTCCTGGAACGTGCCATCGGTGATCTGGTACATCCCGACCGCGCTGGACGCCGGTCGATAGATCTCGAACGGCTTGTGCGTGAACCGCCAGCGCCAGTAGGTGCGCACGATGGGGTTGCCCGAGCCCTCCACCTGCGCGAGCGCAGCCAGCAACTCCGGACTGATGGTCGCCGTGGAATGTTTGCGGAAGATGGGCTCGTATGAAGTCCAGGTCTCGGCGGGCGATTTGTAGAGCGTGCCGCTGACCGGGAAGAACAGTTCGGTCGGCTTGCGCACCACCTGGTAGATGAAGTTGACCGCGAACCAGGTGGACACGGTCAACAGCAACACCACCACCAACTGCAGGGTGAGCGGCGCGGAACGCAAAATGCGCAGCCACCGCTTGCGGGTAGCTGCGCTCGGCAGGTACTTGGATATGCGCCAGCTGCGGCTTTTGCCACGCGGCTTCTTGCTACGTCGACTGCTGATCAGCAGGCTCCTGACTCTCGGGTTGGCTCGCACGCCGCCGATTGATGAGTATGGAACCACGCGGCAATCGAACTGCTCAATGCTTGTGCTCCTGGCGAACTCGTCCAGGCATGCGCCAGCTCCGGCACGAGCTGAAGTTGCAGACGCTCAGGGGCATGCGCCGCTTCATAACGCGGCAGCAATGCCCGATGCAATGCGCTCGCGACGTCGGTCGTCAACATTGCGTCGTCGTTACCGTGGATGATCAGCAATGCCGGGGGCGGTTGGCCGCTGGCGATTTCCTTGGCTCGCCCCGGAGCATCCGAGCGCTGCGCGATGCTACGCGCCGCATCGGTCCAGCGATATTCCATTTTGGTGGCGCGCTCATAAGCGTTCACGGATGCACTCAAGCCGGTTGTCGCATTCAACGTCACAGCGACGCCAATCGGCACGTCTCGCTCGGCGAGCGCATACAAAACCGCCGCCCCACCCGCCGAAAACCCGAACAGCCCGATGCGTTCGCCGGGCTTCAAACACCCTCGCTGCTCGAGGGCGTGCACCACCTCGGGCAACTCTTTTGCTGCCTCCATCACCACCGGCTCGAACACCAAGGTCGCCAGATCCCGCTGCTGTCGATGCGCCAGATCGTCCGCACCTTCCTTCGGCGCGCGCGAACCGAACATCGGCAAGCCGAGATACACCTTCACCGCCGGCACATCATCGAGCGGCAGAGCTTCCATCAACGCTCGCTCGCCGACGGGCGGACCGAAGCCATGCCACAGCAAGATTGGAGATTGACGGATCTTCGAGGGAATACGGACCACCGCGGGCGTCTCGCCCAATGTGGTTTCGATGACAACCGCACCGCCCTCGCCGGCATGTGTCGATGCGCAGTCAAAATCACTGGCATCTTGCGCACCCACGGGACCTGCAATCGCCAGGCACAGGCTCGCAAGCGCGCCATATCCCGAACGCATCCTTCTCTCCACGACAAACGATGCGGATCAGTATAGCGACGCAGGCTCGCGGCCTGTGGAGATGGGATGGCTAATCCGTGGCTTCGACCGGCTTGCGCACTGGCGCCTCGGCGAAGACGAGCCGGAACACCACACCGCCGCCGGGCCGCGGATCGTTGTTGGCACCCGATCGAACGCCTGGTGAAAGCTCGCGGGATACGAACAGAGAAATGCCGGTGCCTGCTTTGCCCGCCGACAGGAAAGGCTCGAACACTCGCTTGGAATCGACAGGACCGATGGCGGAGCCGCGATCGATCACGTCGAGATAGCGTCGCTGCGTGGTGGAGCTGCGTCCGACCCGAATCTCGATCGGATCGTTGGCATTGGTGGCGCGTCCGTACATCAACAGATCGTTACACAGCGTCCACAACAGCCTTTGCAGATGAGCGGGATCGGCACGCACCGGCACGCTTTCGCGAGGCGCGCTCAGTCGCAAGGTGTCGGCGTCGATGTCTTCGGTCTGCCAGAACTCGGTGAGGAACTCCTTGCACCACGCGGCCAGATCGACTCGCTCCAGACGAGCCGACTCGCGTTTGCCGAGCTGCAAGGCATTGCCAAGGATGATGCGCAGCCGTGGGTCGTTGTTCGAAAGCAAGCTTCCCGGCGGTCGCGTCGGCTGCTGCTGTCGGCGGGGTTGAGCTCCGGTCGTCGCGGGCGAAGAAGCAACCGGCTCGGGGGGCGCCGGCGCCGGCTTCGGTGGATTCTCCCAGGGAGAGACTTCTTGAAGTGCGGCACGGAAGGTGTTTTGTCGCGCGATGTTCTCTCGCAGTGTGTTCGGTCGATAACCCTCCTTGTTGGTGCCGGTACGCACTACACGAGGCGGCTCCGAGCGCGACGTGCTCGGGCGACGCAAACTCTCTGGATATGATGAATCTTCGAACGGGTTTGCGCGTGGCTCGCTGGTGCGCAACGCACTTGCGGGCGACAAGGCGCCGGCGTATTGGCCGCTCTCATATGAAGGCTCGCGTAATGCGCCAGCAGCGTACGGGCTTTCGAACGCGCGCTCCCGCGCAAACTCACCACGAGCACTTTGACTGCGAACCGGCGCTGGTGCGGGTGCTACCGGTCGTGGCACCGGCTCACGCGGCGCTGGAATCTGATTCACCTGCACCGTCGCAGGCACCATCGACGCGGGCAGCCACGACGCCACCCGCGATTTATCTTCGACGAAGATCAGTGCGGGACCTTGCGTGCTGCTGTCGAGCGAGACGAACTTCAGTTGCAGCCGACGCTCGCCGTCGTAACCCATCATGGTCGGCGTGCTGCGACCCTCATCGCAGAAGTAACGTCGCCAGGTCTCCAGCAGATTGGCGAGCCGGGAGGAAACATCGCTCAACAGCGACCCTTCGGCCACGCTGCCGCCCTGGAGCAGCGTCGAGGCGGTATCGCTGATCATCGAAATCCTGTTCTCGCCATCGACGATGAGCACGCCCTCGCGCAGGTGCTCGGAGAGCATACGCTGCAACTCGGCGAGCTCGATGTTGGCGGCTTCGCGCAGCCGGGTGATCTCCTCGTTCTGCCGCATGATGCGGGCGAGCTGCGAGATGCCCAGAGAGATGACGATGGTCAACGCGCCGGAGATCAGCGCCGTCGTGACCTCGCCCATGGCGTCGACATCGGCCAGCATCGAGATCACTGGCTGAACGAGCATGGCGAGCGAGGCCGCCACCGCGATCGCCATGGCCAGGCGCCGTCGCAGGATGAAACTGGCCGCGCCGATCGACAGCACCACCAGCGCCGAGATGCCGCCGTTCACACCGCCGCTGGCGTACGTCAGCAGCGAGAGCACCAGCACATCGGCGAATACGCCGGTCCATGTCTGCAGCACGATATCCGGCGAGCGTCGCCGAATGGCGCTGATCGAGATCACTGCATACAGGAAGTACGCAGTGGCCGCGCCCGCAAAGAGCGCAGGGTCGAGCTGCCCGAAGGTCTCGGGCATGATCGAGACGAACAATATCGCGAGCGATGACGAGGCGAGCAGCCGCAGCCCATTGACGAAGCCGAGCACACGCCACGACAGCTCGGCCGTCGATACAGGCACAAAAGTCTCCGGGCTCGATGCCACCGCCGCGCCCATCCTCCCATTTCATGCCGGGGATTCGCCCGCTGCACAGCTCCGGTTTCATTGTTCGCAAGTCAGCCGCGGCTATTAAAGCCGGAAGCCTCGCGATCCCGCCACTGTCGCAATAACTGCCGCAATCTCGTTCAGACTGGACGCTCATCGCGGGGGGCGCTAGCGTACCGGCCCGTTTTTCCCGCACCAGCAGAGGGATGTATGCAATTGAGGCTCCTCGTTGCGCTCTTGGTGACCGCCACGCCGCTGACCGCCGCGCTCGCCGTTCCACCGGATGCGCCCAACAAGACCTTCCAGGGAAGCGACTTGTTCGGTCTGCAATACGCCACCGACCCGCAGATCCGCCCGGACGGCCGGGCGGTCGCCTATGCCCGGCACTCCTTTGACATCATGACCGACCGCGGCCGCAGCTCCATCTGGCTGGTCGATACCGAAAGCGGCGCGCAGACGCCGGTGGTCACTGGCGCCGGCTCCCACAATTCGCCGCGCTGGTCGCCCAAGGGCGACCGGCTGGCCTATGTATCCACCGCCGAAGACGGCCGTCCGCAGCTGTTCGTGCGCTGGATGCAAACCGGCCAGACGGCCAGGCTCGCCGAACTGATCGACGCGCCGGACGCGCTGACCTGGTCGCCCGACGGCAAGTGGATCGCGTTCACGATGTTCGCACCGGATGAAAAGAAGCCGCTGGGTGAGGCTCCGCCGAAGCCCGAGAATGCGAAGTGGGCGCCGCCCCTGGAAGTGATCACGGATATCACCTATCGCGCCGACGGCGCCGGCTATCTCAAGCCCGGCTACACACATGTTTATGTGGTCGCCGCCGATGGTGGCGCGCCTCGTCAGCTGACCTTCGGCGCGTTCAACGAACAAGGTCCGCTCGCATGGGCGCCCGATGGCAGCTACATCGTCGCAACGGGCAACCGCAGCGAGAACTGGCGCCGCGAGCCGGTGAACACCGAGCTGTATCGCATCGCCCTGGCCGACGGTGAGATCACGCCACTGACCAAACGCAACGGTCCGGACGCCGCGGCACGCATTTCGCCGGACGGCAAGACCATCGCGTATCTCAGCTTCGAAGACAAGTTCATGGGGTATCAGAACGTCGAGCTGTACGTGATGAATGCCGACGGCAGCAACGCGCGCTCATTGACCTCTTCGTTGGATCGTTCCGTCGATGCCGTCGAGTGGGCGCCGAATGGCCGCGACCTCTATATCCGATACGACGATCACGCCACGACCAAAGTGGCTCGCGTGGCGCTCAACGGCAAGATCACGCCCGTCGCACAAGGCTTGAGTGGCGCGTCGCTGGATCGGCCATACACTGGCGGTGACTTCTCGATCGCGAACGACGGCACGATTGCCTTCACCAGCGGCAGCGGCGCGAGGCCCTCGGATATTTCCATCTCGCGCGCCGGTCGCAGCAAACAACTCACCCGGCTCAACGAAGGCTCGCTCGCCGGCAAGACGCTCGGCGAGGTGCAACACCTGGACGTGAAGTCCTCCTTCGATCAGCGGCCCATCGACGCCTGGCTGGTGTTGCCGCCGAACTTCGATCGCAACAAGAAATATCCGTTGATCCTGGAGATCCACGGCGGTCCGTTCGCCGCTTACGGCCCGGTGTTCTCCACCGACAATCAACTCTATGCCGCGGCAGGCTATGTCGTGCTGTACACCAACCCGCGCGGCTCTACGTCATACGGCGACGAGTTCGCGAATCTGATTCATCACAAGTATCCGGGCAACGACTACGACGACCTGATCAGCTGCGTCGATGCGGCCATCGCGCAGGGCTTCGTCGATGCCGACAATCTGTTCGTTACCGGCGGCTCGGGCGGCGGCATTCTCACGGCATGGATCGTCGGCAAGACCGATCGATTCAAAGCGGCGGCTTCGCAAAAGCCGGTGATCAACTGGGCGAGCCTGGTCCTGACCTCGGACGGCACCGCGTTCATGACCAAATACTGGTTCGGCAAGGCTCCTTGGGAAGATCCGCAGAGCTACTGGGCGCGCTCGCCGCTGTCGCTGGTGGGCTCGGTGAAGACCCCGACGCTGGTGGTGGTCGGCGATCAGGATTTTCGAACGCCGCTGAGCGACTCCGAGCAGTACTACCAGGCGCTGCAACTGGCAGGCGTGCCGACCGGCCTCGTGAAGGTCCCGGGCGCCTCCCACGGAGGTTTCACGGCCCGGCCGTCGCAGTCCGCGGCGAAGGCCAGCGCCATCCTGGCGTGGTTCGAACGCTATCGGGACAAACCTGCCTCGAGGCAGGCGAATATTCGATAGCGCCCCTGGTGCGTACATAAAAAAAGGGCCGGACGAATCCGGCCCTTTTTCTTTTCAGCTTCAGCTGCGCTCAGCGAACGCTGCCGCGGCGGAACAGATTGACGATAGCGAGCAGAATGACGGCGCCCAGCAGCGAGACCAGGAAGGTCGCAACCGAGATGCCCTCGTTGATCGTTCCTACTCCGACCATCGGCGAGATGATGAAACCGGCCAGCAACGCGCCGACGATGCCGACGATCACGTTCAACAGGATGCCTTGCTGCGCATCGGTACGCATGATGATGCTGGCTAGCCAGCCACACACGCCACCGACGATCAACCAAACGAGAATACCCATAAAACCCTCCTCCGGGGCGTCGTAACCACTATCGACCACGAAATGAGGGGACACGACGGTTGGTTCCGTCGCGATCGGGGATTTAGTCGGTAAAACGGGACACGAGCCGGGCAATGACCGCCTGCTTCGGCTGATCCGGTAAATAACGCACGGAAACAGTCGAGCCCACGGCCGGCAGCGACGCACGCAATTCGTCGGCCGGACGCCGGTCGACATGACAACCGCGCACCTTGCCGTCTGCGCCAGCAGGTTCGAATTCGAAGTAGATGCGGGCGAAGGCGCCACGCAGCTTGGGCCGCCAGATGTGCAGGATGCGGCCATGTGCAACCTGGCCTCGTTTCAAGATTTCCTGCTGCTCTTTGACGGCGCGCGAAACCGTCAGCGACGAGAAGATCGCTGCGGCCATGGCGCCTGAGATGAAGGCGATAATGGGCATCAATTCTGCGGTCATGGGTCGATCCAGAGCGGGAGTTGCGTACGCAGGATGCGGGAACCGCACCGCGACGGTCAGCGTAGTGGATCACGAATCCGTGGGAATTCCCTTTAGGCGGAGCCTGAATTGACTCGCGAGAGACCTACAGCGTAGTGAAATCGGAACGTTCGATATCAATGTTTGTTGAGCCAGGCGCCCAGGCCCTGCGCATTCAGCTCGATGTCTGTTGCGAGGATTTCACGTAGGAAAGATTCTGACTGAGTCGATCCGGACCGTCGCAGCTCGGCGATATAGATATCGGCGAACGCGCTTTTCAGCTGCTCGTGACGATTGGGGACAAGCGCGAGCGAGCGCGCCGCATCCGCCATCGCGTCGACCTGCGAGAGGAATTGCCTCGACAACTGTTCCGGATGGGCCACCGCACCGAAGTGCGTCAGGAATATCTGTTGCGGTCGCTGCGCCAGCAGGCGTTTGATGGACTCGTGCAAGGCGTCCTGATCGAACTGTACCGGCGCGGTGGCCGGCACGACGTACGGCCCTCGCGGCGTATGCAGATCGGGATAGGCGATGCCGAAGGTATCGCCCGTAAACCATCCGCGACTGGCTTCATCCCAGATGCAGTGATGATGTTTGGCATGGCCAGGGGTATCCATGAACTGTAAGGGCCGCCCGCCCAACATCACGACCATGCCGTCGTTCGTGGTGGTGACTTTCTCCTCCGGCACCGGGACCAGCTCGCCGTAATCGCGATTCGCCACTTCGATGCCGTAGACCGCTCGCACACCTTCCATGAGCGCAGTCGGATCGATCATGTGCCGCGCGCCGCGCGGATGAATGAGCATCCGCGCGTTGGGCAGCTCACTCATCAACAGCCCCGCTCCGCCGGCGTGATCCAGATGCACGTGCGTCGGGATCACATAGTCGACGGCGCTGCGATCGAGACCCGCCCACTGCAATGCGGCCAGCAGCCTCGGCACGGCGTCGTTCGGCCCCGTGTCGATATAGGCGGCGCGGCCATTCTCGACGACCAGATAGGCGGCATCGAAACGAGGCCGGACGAATCCGGTATCGATGACGAAAATACCGTGGCCCAGCGGCTGGCAGAAATCTTCGGTGGGCATGCTCATGCAGCCATCTCCAGACAACCTCAATGCGCGGCGGATGAGCTGCCGCCCTGCTGTTCGCTCGGCGATGTGTGCTGGCCGAGCATCTTGTCCAGAACGCGGGTGACATGCTCCGGCGACTTGGTGCGGCGAGCGAACACCGAATACACCGCCGGCACGGCAAACAGCGTCAGGAACACCGATACGATGGTGCCGTAAAACACCACGATTCCAATAGGAGTGCGCTGCTCGGAGCCTGCGCCCGTTGCAAACAACAGCGGCAATGCACCGAATGCCGTACACAGGCTGGTCATCAGCACCGGACGCAGCCGGGTCTCGGCGGCCTTCACGACGGCCTCCATGAACTCCACGCCCTGATCGCGCAGCTGATTGGCGAATTCCACGATCAGCACGCCGTTCTTCGCCGCGATACCGATGAGCATGATCACGGCGATCTGACTGAAGATATTGATCGTCGCCCCATACAGCTTCAGACCGAACACCGCACCCAACAGCGCCAGCGGCACCGTGACCATGATGATGGCCGGATGCACGAAGCTTTCGAACTGCGCCGCAAGCACCAGGAACACGATGGCGAGCGCGAAGATGAACGTGAGATACATCTGTTGGCCGGCGCGCATGTACTCGCCCGACTCGCCGTCCCACATCACCGTCGCCTCCGGCAACTCGCGAGCGGCAGTCTGCTGGAACCATTCGATCGCCTCGCCCATGGTGTAGCCCGGCACGAGATCGGCGCGAATCTCCACCGAGCGCAGCCGATTGAACCGAGGCAACTGTACTGCGCCTGCCGTCTCTTCGACATGCACGACATTGGACAGCGGGATCAGCGTACCGCCACGAGCCGAGCGCACACGAATGTTGGTGAGATCGGTAATGGTCTCGCGCGCCTGGTCGGCCGCCTGCAGGATCACGTTGTATTCGCGACCACGATCGACATAGGTCGTGACGATGCGGGAGCCGAGCACGGTCTCCAGCGTCCGACCCACGGTTTCCAGCGACACGCCCAGCTCCGCCGCGCGGCTGCGATCGACCGACACGCGCAATTGCGGTTTTCGTTCCTTGTAACTGTTGTCGATGTTGCGCAGGCCTGGATTCTCACGCGCCAGATCCATCATGGTGTTCGACCACCTGGCCAGCGTTTCATAGTCGGGACCGCCGAGCACCGCTTCGAACGGACGTCCCGAACCGCGGCGACCCAGGCTGCTCTGCTGATTGGCCATGGCGCGCACGCCCGGCATGGTCTTTTGCACTTCGGCGACGATCGTGTTCGCAATGTCCTGGGCGGAACGCGAGCGGTCGTGCCAATCGGTCAGCATCATGAAGACGCGCGCCGAGTTCACATCGCCCGTGCGCGCCGGCCCGCCGCCGCCACTGCCGGGCACACGCAACAGAATGTGCTCGATATCGCCGTGCGTCTGTTTCTCTTTGAGAGCGATGGCTTCGAGCCTCAGCGCATATTCGTACATGTGATCGAAGCTGGTGCCCTCCGGCGCCTCGATGCTGACGCTGACGCGGCCCGCATCGGCGGTCGGAGTGAATTCCGATGGCACGGAACGGAACGTGAGCGCACCGAGCAGCACGAGCCCGGCGACGATTCCCATCACCAGCCACGGCCGGCGGATCAACGAGCGCAGGCGCGCGTCATAAACGACAGCCAGCTTGCGGAAGAAGCGATCCACCATGCGCGCGAACCGATTGCGATGGACTTCCGATTCGGGCAGCTTCGACGCCAGCATCGGCGTCAGCGTCAACGCAACCAGCGCCGAGAACAAGACGGACGCGGCGAGCGTGAAGCCGAACTCGCTGAACAAACGCCCGATGTCACCGGGCAGGAACGAGATCGGAACGAACACGGCAGCGAGCGTCAGAGTCGTCGCGATCACGGCAAAGCCGATCTCGTGACTGCCTTTGACCGAAGCCACCAGCGGCGGCTCGCCCAGTTCAGTGCGCCGATGCACGTTCTCGAGCACCACGATGGCATCGTCGACCACCAGACCGATCGCGAGCACCAGTCCGAGCAGCGTCAGCACGTTCACTGAATAGCCCATCGCGTACATCACAGTGAACGAGGCGACGACGGAGACGGGAATCGTCAACGCCGGGATCAGCGTCGCTCGCAGACTGCCGAGGAATGCATAGATCACCGCGAGCACGGAGATCAGTGCGAACACGACCGCGATGATCACTTCACGCAGCGCCGCTTCGATCGCGATGCCGTTGTCGACGCCGACCTGCAACTGCGAGCCGCGCGGCAGGGTGTCTTGCAACCTGTCGATCTCGGCGCGCACGCCGCGCACGATATCCAGCGTGTTTGCTTTCGATTGCGCCTCGACGCCTATCGACACGCCGGCCTTGCCGTCGAACCGAGCGGTCGAGCGATCGTTCTCCGCAGCGAGCTGCACGTTCGCCACTTCGCCCAAGCGGATCAGATGTCCGTCGGAGCCGCGTGCGATGACCAGATCACGGAAATCCTGCTCATTCTCCAGTCCCACCAGAGTGCGCAGCGTGAACTCGCGAGTCCTGGACTCGATGCGGCCGGCGGGCAGCTCGACGTTCTCCCGGCGCAGCGCGTCCTCGACATCCGTTACCGTCAGCTGGCGCGCCGCCAGTGCCTGACGATCCAGCCAGATGCGCATGGAGAATCGGCGCCCGCCATTAATGGAGACGCGGGCGACTCCCGGCACCGTCGAGAGCCGATCGATCAGATTGCGTTCGGCATAGTCGTTCACTTCCAGCGTCGACATGATGTCGGAGCTGAACAGGATGTACATGATGGGATCGGAGCTGGCGTCGGCCTTCAGCACCTCCGGCGGATCGGCTTCTTCGGGCAGGTTGCCCAATACGCGCGAGACGCGATCGCGCACGTCGTTGGTCGCGCCGTCGATATCCCGATCGATGTCGAATTCGATGCGCACCGAGGAGCGCTCGTCTTCACTGTCGGATTCGATCTTGAGGATGCCCTCGATGCCGGCGATGGAATCTTCGATCACCTGCGTGATCTTGGTCTCGATGACCGCGGCCGAGGCGCCGGTGTAGGTGGTGGTGATCGACACCACCGGCCGATCGATGTCCGGATATTCGCGCACTGCCAGGCGCTGCAGCGACACCAGACCGAAAATGATCAGCAGCAGGCTGATGACGGTCGCGAAGACCGGACGGCGCACCGACAGCTCTGACAGCTTCATGATTTATGAACTCGTCTTCTGCTCGGCCTGCGCCTGAGACTGCGGCTCCTGTTCCCGCACTGGCCCGCCGTCACGCAGGTTCTGCGTGCCTTCGATCACCACTCGCTCGTGCTCCTGCAGGCCGCTGACGACCTCGACCACGCCGGGCCGGCGCTTGCCGAGCTTCACTTCGCGGCGCGTCGCCTCGCCGTTCTCGACCACGAACACGAAGGTGTGGCCCTGTTCCGGCACGATCGCGTTCTCCGGCACCAGCAACGCCGGCGAGACTTCACCCTGCAGCTTCACCGTCATGAACATGCCGGGGCGCAGCTCGCCTTTGGGATTCGGCAACTCGGCGCGCACGGCGATCGAACGAGTCACCGGGTCGACCCGCGAATCGATCTGGCTCACCTTGCCGTGGAACTCGCGCCCCGGCAGACCGGCGGTGGCGGCAGTCACCGGCAGGCCCTTCTCCAAGGCATACAGATAAGTTTCGGCGACCGTGAAATCGAGTTTGATCACCGAGGTGTCGTCGAGTGTAGTGATGACGGTGCCCGGGCTGACCAGGCTGCCGAGACTGACTCGACGAAAGCCGGTCTTGCCATCGAAGCTGGCGCGAATGATGGTGTCTGCCAGCCTGGCCTTCGCCACATCGACGCGCGCCTGATTGGCTTTCAAGGTCGACTCGATCAGATCGAGCTGCGACACCGACAACGCCTGTTGTGTGTAGAGGTCGCGACTGCGCTTGAAGTTGTTCTGGCTCTCGGCGAGCGCCGCTTCGGCTTCCGCCAGCGCGGCGCGGGCTTCGTCACCGTTGAGCTCGACCAGGATGGAGCCTCGACGGACCTGATCGCCCTCATTGAAGCGGATCGCGGTGACGGTGTTGGAAGCCTTGGAAGTTACTTCGACCGACTCGTTGGCGCGCGCCGTGCCGACCGCTTCGATCTCGACGCCGAGCTGCTCGATCCTCGCCTCTGCGGTGATGACATTGACGGTCTGCGGCCCGATGACCTTGCCCGCTCCGGCTTGCTGACGCGAGCACCCCGCAAGTGCGATCAAGAGCATCGCGCACAGTGCCCACTGTGACGGAGCGGGAATGCGGTGGCGTCGGTCTGGCATTGAACTCACTATCCGTTCGACACATTCATGCGCCCACCAAACGCCGGACCCTGGCGCGACTGCGGGACTGAGGCCGGATGGTAACCCGAGGCTTCCTCGCCCCGGGGCTAACTGATAAACCTTTAATGGTTTATCTCCGGGTCCGTCGGCGATCTTACGTGGCGAATCGTGACGCGAAGCTGACGACTTGCTGAGCAAGCATTTCGAATTGGGTTTGGATCCGCGGGTCCATGCACGAGCCCGCCGAGTCGAACAGGGGCAGCGCGGTGTTGAGGGTCACTCCGAGGGGAGTTGGCCAGCCACGCAAGGCGTGCACGATCGTGCGCACCGAAGTCAGTGTCGTCCCGGCACCCTGCCAGCCGTATGCCGTCACGATGCACCCCACCGCCCGACCGTCGAGATAAGGGCGAGGCTCATCGCGCAGGTCTTCGAGCAGATCGATGGCGTTCTTCAGCAGCCCCGACATGCCAGCGTGATAGGCGGGCGTCGCGAGAATCAGGCCATCGGCGTCCCGGACCGTAGTCACGAAGCGCCGTTGCTCCGCAGTTCGGGCAGTTTCTTCGGGGGAGTACAGCGGCAGGCCGGCCAGCGCCGTACCGGGAATGAGCTCTACTTCTGCGCCGAGCCGCTGGGCCGCTGCGAGACACGCCGCGAGCGCCTTCTCGGTCGATGAGCCCGCCTTGGTGGTGCCACCGATACCGACGATGCGAAGACGCGCAGCGGAAGGATTCAACATCGAGCAGTCGGCTCCATGAACGGGAGCCTCACCATATCACCCGACTCTCATCCTTTGTTGGTCAACGCTGCCGAGGGCAGGGTGAAGCGGAAGACGGTGCCACGGCCGGGCTCGCTGTCGACAGTGATCTTGCCGCCATAGCGACGCACGATGCGGGCAACGATGGCCAGGCCAATGCCAACGCCAGGAAATTCGGACGCGCTATGCAACCGCTGAAACGGCTCGAACAGGCGCTGGGAACGTGACATGTCGAAGCCGGCGCCGTTGTCACGCACCGAGAATACGATCCCGCCGGTGGCTTGCGTGCAGCTCACTTCGACGCGTGCGTTCGGTATGCGGCTGGTGTATTTCCACGCGTTGCCCAGCAGATTGCCCAACAGGATCTTCATCAGGCGTGGATCGGCGTTGACCATGAGATTCGCTTCGATCATGCACTCGACCCGATGCCTGGGATATTGCTGGCGCAGATCCTCGGCGACGTTTCGGGCCAGCGCCGAGATATCGACGCGCTCGTTCAACAGTTCCTGGCGAGACACGCGCGCCAGCGACAACAAGCCGTCGATGATTTCAGAAGAGCGCGTGACGTTCGATTGAATGCGATCGATACGTTGCGCGATCACGTCGGTGAGCGCGCCGCCGATATCGTCGCGAAGCAGGCCCGCCTGTCCTGCAATCGTTCCCAACGGCGAGCGCAAATCGTGAGAGGCCGACGCGGTGAACGCTTCCAGTTCTTCGTTGGTGAGCGCCAGCTGCTGGTTCGCTTCCTGCAACTCGTTGGTGCGCGCAGCGACACGACTCTCCAGTTCGGCATTGAGCTGGCCCAGATTGGTGTTGGCCTTCTCGAGCCGGTTGATGAAATGCCGCAGCAATCCGGTCATCGCCAGAAACAGGATCGAGATGCCGACCAGCACGATCGTCAGGCCGCGTGTGCGGTCGTGCCACTGCTGCAGAATGGCTTCCTTCTCCCGGCTCGCCGACACTGCCAGGCGATAGTCGGCCAGACGACGGATGGCATAAATCCAGATACCGCTCGCGAACGGGCTCGGCGCTTCGACGAAACCGCCCTCCTCCGACAGCTCGACGCTGCCGCGATAGACGTCGGAGTCACGGACGTTGATCTGACCTTTGTGAGCCTGCTTCAGTGCCGGCACGCGCAGTAGCAGATCGCCGGCGGTGGAAGTCACGCTCAATGCCCCGCCGCCGATCGCCATCGTCTCGTACAACTGATCCAGCGCTTCCACGCCGAGCAGCGCGCCGGCCCACACGGTGGCGCCGGTGCTGTCGACGGTACGAACGGCGATAGGAAATGCGCGTTGTGACGGCTCGACCGGATCTTCGATCGTGCGGCCGATGAACACGCCGCGCCGGTCGTCGATCGCGGGCAGAAGCCATTGAGGCGGCGCGTCGAGGATCTGGGCCTGCCGATCGCGAACGGCTGCGACGAATTTGTTTGGAGTCATCACGAACAGCGCGCGCACGTATTCGCCGCTGTTCAACTCACGAGCCAGGAACTGACCCGCTTTCGCCGGCGCGATTGCGGAGACGCCACCGTTTGCGTCGATCGCCTGTGCCGCGTTCCGGGCCGCGCCCAAGCTGTCGTTCAAGACAGCTTGCAAATGAACATACATGCCGGCGGCGAGCGCGCGCAGTTCGTGACGGGCGGATTCGAGGGTTTCGGCCTGGTCGCTGTAGACCCGCCAGGTGGCGTAGCTCCAGAGCGCAACCAGAATGAGAACAGCTTGCGCGACCACCGCCCGTTTCACGAGCATAGGGAGTGCGCCGTCGATGAATCCTCGCTGATGCGTGCTTCCTGCTACGCGCTGCCAAATATCCGTCATGAGTTGCCCGTGCGGGGATTTTTCTTCGCGCGGCAGTCTCTCACGCGAGCATCGGACCCGCCACTCGGATCAAGCGGTGGCCGGTCCCCGGAAGCGCTCGGATACGTATGGAATTGTCAGCCCTGAGAGAACCGTCACATATTGGCCCGAGGCTCGCCTGCCGAAACGTCCGCATGAGATGCGCCGCGCACGACGTGCCCTTTCAAGCCGTAGAACACGATGTAGGCGTAGCAGATAGCAGGCACGAAGAACGACAGCAGCAGGCCGATGCTGTCTGCGAACGCCGCTTGCACCATCGGCACCAGCGCCCCGCCAACGATGGCCACGCAGAGAATGCCGGAGCCCTCGCCCGTGTGGCGGCCGAGCCTGGCCAATGCGAGCGTGAAGATGGTCGGGAACATGATGGAGTTGAACAGACCGATGGCGAGCACCGACCACATCGCAAGCTTGCCGCCGCTGGAAATGGCGATCACGAGCAGCGCTATGGCGACGGTCGCGTTGATCGCCAGCAGTTTACCGGGCCTCACGTAGCGTAATACCAGCGAGCCGATGAAGCGCCCGACCATCGCGCCGCCCCAGTAATAGAGCAGATACTCGCCCGCGGTGTGAGCATCCAAGCCGGCGACTTCCGGCAGTTCCATGAAGTTCACCGCCCAGCTGGCGATCGACACCTCCGCGCCGACATACATGAAGATCGCGACTGCGCCGAGCACCAGGTGCGAGTGTTCCCAAACGCTTTTCTTGCCGTTGGCTTCTCCGTCTGCCGCGGCGGTCGTGGCGTCCGTACCTGGTACGACCGGCAATTTGAACCGAGAGAAGACCAGGGCGATCACGAACAGCACCGCCGCCAGCCCGATATACAAGCCTTGCACCGCTTCGACATCTCGCGCGCTGCCGACAGCAGCGCCGCCTAGCGCACCGGCAAGAATCACATTGGCTCCCAGCCACGGACCAATCGTGGTGCCCGCGGAGTTGAAGGCCTGCGTCAGCGTCAAGCGACTGGACGAAGTGCGCGGCGGCCCGAGCACGGCGACGTAAGGATTGGCGGCAACCTGAAGCAACGTGATGCCACACGCCAGCACGAACAACGCGCCGAGAAACAATGCATACACCTGTTGAGAGGCCGCCGGATAGAACATGAGACAGCCCACGCCGGCGATCGACAAGCCGATGATGATGCCTTTGCGGTAACCGATCCGCTCCACCAGATACCCTGAGGGCAGCGAAGCGATGGCATAGGCGCCGAAGAAACAGAACTGCACCAGCGAGGCCTGCACGAAGCTCAAGGTGAACAGCACCTTCAGATGCGGAATCAGAATGTCGTTCAGCGAAGTGATCAGACCCCACATGAAGAACAGGGAGGTCAACACCACCAGTGCAGGCATGTAGCTCGGCTGTTGGCCGCTATTCGAATTCATCGCCATCCCCCGGTTTGCTTCCGATGCCGTTTGCGTGACAACGTTGTCAGCATGCCAGAGACGAGGGCTGGGGGGAAAGAGGGCGAGCGATTTGATATCGCTAACTCACCGCGGATGGAGCAACTGAAGCCCACACCCGTGTAGATCAGCGCCGTGCTGTTGCCCGACCTCGTTCAGGAACGCGGCGGTGTCGAATTCAGCGAACCCAGCGAGGCGACGGGCACGGGTTTCACTGGCGCCTGGGCCTGGAACGGGCCGACTTCGTGGGGCTGAACGTTGCGCGCGGCAGCGATCACCCGCGCAACGTTGTCTGCGCACAGCCGACCCTGGCAGAGCCCCATGCCGACTCGTGTCATGAGCTTGGCCGCATCGGCGGTGAGTACGTGTTTGTTTTCTGCGAGCGCCCGTCGCAACTCGCCGCAATGAATGGACTCGCAGCGACACAGGATGGTGTCGTCGCTCATCGTCTGTAGTGCAAGGCTCGCCGGAGGTCGAGCGAGTTGCTGAAGGATGGCAGCGAAGCGTTGCTGGCGCGACAAACGTTTCCTCGCTGCCGACGCCAGGCCTCCGGCTCGACCGTCATCGAACCGCCCCAGCGAGCGCAGGATGCCAACTGCCGCGATGCGCCCCTTTTCCAGCGCCGCGTCGGCGCCGTCGACACCGGTGATCTCCCCTGCCACGAACAGATTCTCGATGCTCGATTCGAACCAGTCATCATGACGCGCCAGCCAGCCGCCCGCACCATCCTTCCAGTGCATATCGGCGCCTGCCTGTCGCGCGAGTTCCGATGTAGCGAGGAAGCCGTGACAGAGCCCAATGCGGTCGCATTCGAACACTTGGGTTCTGCGGTGATCGATCGCGCCGTTTGTATCGATCGCCGCCATCGTCGCTCGTTCGACGTCGCCGACACCCTCGGCACGAACGATCGTGTGACCGAAGATGATTGGAACGCCAGCGCGGCGCAGGCGACGCAGGATGCGAGACGTTTCCAGCAGCTGCCGACGATGTCTGAGCGCCAGGAGTGGATGACGCAACACTCGCGACGGCAGTTGGCTTCGCTGCGTGAACACAATCGACTCGACTTTCGCCCCCACGCTCAGCAGTTGATCGGCGACGACGAGTTGCAACGGATGACTGCCCGCCAGGACGAAACGATCGCCGGGAACGAACTGCTGACTCTTCATGAAATTCTGAATCGCACCGGCCCCCATGACACCCGGCAACGTCCACCCGGGAAATGCAAGCGGCCGTTCGTAACAACCCGTCGCTAGCAGCACCGCGCGTGCACGAAGCAGATAGGAACCCGATGGCCCTTGGATCCATAACTCGTGAGCGCCACCCGCCGCGCGATACGGCGATGGCCGCATGATCCCGAGCGCTGTCGATTGCAAGCGCCAATCGATATCCTGCCGATCGAGCACGGCGTGCAGCGCCGACTTGACGCCGTCGTGCAGTTTCCCCGGCAACCCATGCGCAACTGAAAAGCTCGGCGGCTGACGAAGGATCTGACCGCCGGGCTGCGACTGCTCATCGATGAGAGTCACCCCCACACCGTGCTCACGAAGCACGAGCGCGGCAGCAATACCCGCCGGGCCAGCACCAATGATGGCAACCTCGCATGCCTCGCGCTGATGAGGACTCACATTACACCGACGCCATGAAGCTGTTGATGTGACTGAACCGCGCCGGACTGTACAAATCGATGTTCACCGACGTCCGTCCATCCAGGATCAACTCGCTGATCAGCCGCGCATACGTTGGCCCATGCGTAAAGGCCGCTCCGCCAGCGGCAACGAAGAATCCCGGCGCTTCTGGCACCGCGCCGAGCAGCGGCATCTGATCGGTGGTGATGCCGGTGATCCCCGTCCAAGAACGTAACAAGTGCAGACTGCCGATGGCAGGCACCAGCCGCGCCGCAAGCGACAGATTCGCCATGACGTTCTCGATCACTGGCTCCGCCCGCCGCTGCGTATTCATCGCCGCACCTTCTCGTGAGAACCGACTCGACCAGCCGCCTCCGACCAGGATATTGCCCGCCGCAACTTGTTTGAGCGTCAGACGCTGGCTCGCATGCTGTACGAGATGGGGAATCAAAGGCGCAGCGCGCTCAATGACATTCATCGACAAGGGCACGGCAAAGATCGGCAAATGCAAATGCGCGAGCGCGCCAATCTCCCCCGCCCATGCACCGGCAGCATTGAGCACGGCGTTCGCAACCACTTCCTCCACGCGCCCCTTGCGATCGATCATCGTGACTACCCATCCGGCGCCATCGCGCATGAGCGCTGTCACCCGAGTCTGCGATTGAATCGTCGCACCCAACTCTTCCGCACGCCGCGCAAACGCCGGTGCGACGAGCCGAGGGTTCGCATGCCCTTCGTGAGGAAAGTAACCGGCAGCGATCACACTCTCGGCGAGGTAGGGCGCAATTCGACGCACCTCGGCAGCCGTGAGCAACTGGGAAGCCAGTCCCCACTTTTCCTGCAACGCCTGCCTCTTTTCGAGCATGGCCAGATCAGCAGCCGACTCAGCGACGATCAAACCGCCGTGCATGCCGACTTCCAGGTCGGCCTGCAGTTCGGACTCCAGGCCGCGCCACGCTTCGAGGGCAAACAGACTCAACGGAATGATCCGTGCGAACTGCGAAGCCAGTTCATCGCCGTAACGGATCAGCCGATACTCGAGTTGAAAGTGCAGCGAACCGGCATTGCGACCGGACGCTTCGCGGTTCAGATCTCCCCGCTCCACCAACAGCACACTGGCCCCGCGTTTTGCCAGGTAATACGCCGTCGCACAGCCCACCAGGCCGCCACCGAGGACTGCCACGTGGACGCTTTTCATGGTGACGCAGGGCTCCGCACCGACCGTCCAGCCGGCTTGTTCCTGCCCGGCTGGCGCAGCAGGGGACTGCTGATTGAATCCGGTCGTAACCTCAACATAGACTCGACTTCGTTGCGTTTACTGCAAGTATCCGGGAGAACGCGTGCAAGGGGAAATTCGACTGCGCTATCTGTACGAGGCAGCGCGGCTCGGGACGATGCGTGCCGCCAGCGACGAGTTGAACGTCGCCACCTCGTCCATCAGCCGGCAGATCGCCGCGCTCGAGAAGGAACTGGGCATGCGCTTGATCGAGGGCGGACGCCGCAAGATCAAACTGACCGAAGCAGGCAACGCCGCCTTTACCTACTACCGCGAGATGCAGGCTCACCAGGAGGTGTTCCTGGCGCGAGTCGCCGAGTTGCGGAGCATCCGCACCGGCACCATTAACATCGCGGTGGGCGAGGCATTCATCAACGACGCCTTCAGCGAAGTTCTGCAGGAATTCATGCGCCGCTATCCCGGGCTCACGGTGCGCGTGAAGATGAGTGGCAGCAACGAGGCGGTCGCCCTGGTCCGCGAGGACGAATCCCATTTCGGTCTCATCTTCGATGTGCCCAAGGATCCGAAAGTCCGCGCGCGTCTCACATTGTCGCAGCCGTTGAAAGCCATCGTACATCCCAAGCATGAGCTGGCCGGCCGCAAGAGCGTGAAGCTCGCCGAACTGAAACCGTACAGCATCGGCCTGCCGGAAGATTCGTTCCGCATCCGGCAAATCGTGCGCGAGGCCGAACATGCCGAAACGGTGTTCCTCGAACCCGGCCTGATCGCCAATTCGATGATGCTGCTGAAGGACTTCGCCAAATGCGGCCGCGGCCTCACGTTCCTGCCGGAGTTCCTGGCGCAGCCGCAGCTGAGCGAGGGCAAGCTGGTCGCGATTCCGATCGACAACCCGGTCATGAGCTCGACGCGCATCAGTCTGATCACGCGCACCGGACGGCAGGTCCCGAACGGCGTGTACCGATTGATGGTGCGGATCGAAGCACACCTGAAGAGCTTGATCACACCCGCGGGCCGATAAATGCCCGCTCCTCGCAAGCCCCAATAACAGGGCCGCTCGAAATGTTCGAGCGGCGCTACCGTGAAAAAGATTCCCAACCTTCGCTGGGTGATCGTGCTGCTGCTGTTCGCAGCCACTGCGATCAGCTATGTCGATCGTCAGGTGCTGACCGTGCTCGCGCCCACGTTGCGCGATCAGCTGCAGATCAGCAACACGGGTTACGCATCGATTCTCACGGCCTTCCTGCTCGCCTACACGTTCATGCAGCCGGTTACCGGCTGGCTGATCGATCGCGTCGGCACGCGCCTGGGCTTTGCGCTCATCATGGCGTGGTGGTCGATCGCCGCGGGACTACACGCGCTCGCCGGCAGCGTCGCTTCCTTCGCTGTGTTTCGTTTCCTGCTGGGCGCTGGAGAGGCCGGCAGCTGGTCCGCGTGCGTCAAAGCGGTTTCGGAATGGTTTCCACAGAAAGAGCGAGGATTCGCGACCGGCCTGTGGAGCGCGGGTGTCAGTGCGGGCCTTGTGATCTCGGTGCCCATCGTTGCGTGGATCAATCTCACATTGGGCTGGCGCTGGGCGTTCCTTCTCACCGCGCTCGTCGGTTTCGTATGGCTCGCGGCCTGGGTGTCTTTCTATCGATTGCCTCGCGCACACCCCGCCATCACCGCTGAGGAGCTGCGCCATATCGGCGAGGATGTTGCCGCCCCTGCCGGCACGCGCACCCCCTACTCCAGCCTGCTTCGCTCACGAAATGTATGGGCCGTGATCGGCGCGAGAGTGCTGGCCGATCCTTGGGTTTGGTTCTATTACTTCTGGATTCCCGAATATTTGACCCGCATCGCCGGCTTCACCGTGGCCGACATCGGCAAATACGCATGGATCCCTTTTGCCGGGCAGGGCGTGGGCATCGTGCTTGGGGGCGCACTCTCCGATTTTTTATGCCGGCTCGGCCTGCGCGTCGTCTCGGCGCGCCTCAGCGTAATGCTCATCGGAATGTTGCTGATGACGGCCGGCATCGTTGCGGCTTTCGATCTGAGCATCGCCATCATATTCACGGGCATCAGCACTGCGATGCTGGGCTTCGGGCTGTGGGCGCCGAATATGATGTCGTTGTGCGCCGATGCTTTTCCGCGCGACTCGGTGGGGTCAGTGGTGGGCCTGAGCGGGATGGGCGCCGGAGCCGGTGGCATGGTGTTTACCATGGCCACCGGCTGGACACTCGATCATTATGGTTACGCACCGGTGTTCATTGCAGCCGGTGCTATTCCCCTGTTGGCCTTCGCCGTGCTTTTTACTCTCCTAGAGAGAAGGAAAGCAAGTGCCTTGATCCTGTGAAAGTCGAGGGTTCAGCCCCGACGACAAAAGACAACGCAGGACTTTGAGAATGAATCGCAGTGGCTCGCAGGCAAGCGCCTGTTTTATTCGGCGCCGGCTTCGATCTTGCCCAGCTGCGCCAACGTCTTTCTCACAATGCTCACGCCCTCCGCCTCGAGCGGCAACAATGGACGCCGCGGATAACCGCCCGGCAGTCCGAGCTCATTCAACGCTGCTTTGAAAATGGCCTGCGCCGAGCCGAAGCGACCTGTGTAATCGGTGTTGAACCACGCACGCATCAGCATTTCGTTTCTAGCGCCGAGCCGGCGCGCGCGAGGGATATCGTTCTCCCAGATCGCCTCGAAGTAGCGGGGCAGCTCACGACCGAGCACCGCGCCCGCCCCCATCGTGCCATCGGCACCCTGCTGAACCAGCAGAATGCCCAGTTCGTTCATCGGCACTCCGAACACCCGCACCTTGTCTTTGAGCGCAAAGAACACTTCGACGAAGCGCCGCAGATCGGCCGTCGAGTTCTTGATCGCCACCACGTTCGTCAGC
>Ga0182742_1001338_pt1 | contig 32063 bp, 33 predicted proteins | sample eDN5th37CBELigMG_FD_128880 | JGI IMG/M metagenome (GOLD analysis project Ga0182742, IMG submission 128880) | Enriched Miracle-Growth compost microbial communities from Emeryville, California, USA - eDNA 5th pass 37_C BE-Lig MG (version 2)... ... | reverse complement strand
CTTTGCTTCAAAATCAATGTATTTGCCCTTATATACGCCGTTGTAATCTGTTGTGGAGGCTTGCTTGAAATAGGCTTCTTTTATTACAGCAGCACTTCTTTTTGGATAATTTACTTCAACAATTTGAACCGGTGTCGGTTTTTTGTGAATAACGGCAATATTATTTAATAAGTAAAATTCATTTGTTTCGTTTAGATCCTCCTCTAATGTCATTCCTCGGTTGCTATAGGTTGGGTCCTTACGTGCTTTCACTGTTTGACTGGTGCTTAACTGATTCATAAACTTTCTTCCATTAGGATAATGAATATTCATTTTTCTTACACCTCTTTAACTACACTATCATACCAAAATTGCTCCCAGATAGGGTGAATAAAAACTACCGATTAACGAATTATAACGTAAGATAGCATTGGAAGGGAGTAAAAAGATATCAAAAATACTATTAATCATTTAGATGAGAAACAAATTATTACAGTAATTAAGCAAAAAGTTGAGTCGGGTAATTTAGACAATATTTCAAGAACCGATGCGTATTTTACGTATTTTTTAAATCATTCGGATATTCTTTGGTCTTTTTTGGCTAGTATGGTGTCAAGAAATGCTGGCTGGAATATGTGTGAATTAGAGGGAAAGTGGTTTCCTCAAGCTTTAAAACCAGAAACTAGAAAACAATTGTTTTTAACTTATGAGCGAGCCAATTGGTTAATTTTTCAGGATGCCTACCCCCAATTGTTGCTGTATGATTATTCGACGAAACTAAATACTCCAATGTTTCACTTATTACGATATTTTCATGTCTCGTCTTTTATGATTAATGAATGGGCGAATTATTGGAGGGAGAAAGATAAAAGAAGACTGATGACCGCACTCATTATCAATGAGCAAAATATCATTCAAAAACCAGTAATTGAGCATCCAATCTATTATAAAAAAGTGTTTCACTCACTTCTCTTTGCCTTTCAGGATTATCTTCATTTTAGTGCTGTTTTATTTCCTACTCATCATGGAGAGCTTTATGGAGCAAGTGTATATGGCTTTCAAGATGTGGATAACCGGATTGATTTAGGTAGAAGATTGGCTGATATTCTGTTTAATCCCGATGTATTTAGAAAGGTCTTTCATTTTGCAAAAACAACCGCACACACTGGCTCAAGGTATGATTATGAACAATTTATGAAAAACAAGGAAGAAACTACTCCTTTCTTAAAAGAAACGTACCCAGTTATAAAACACCATATTCATCTTCCAAATGAGTGGACAAAACACCCTTCCGTGAAAAATAAATGGTTCAGAACGGAGATTATTCACCGACACCCATGGGAAATGACTCATTGGTACTCCAATAAACAGAAGCAAATTCGTTTTTTTATTATGTGTTATAACTTACTTCAAATGAAGAATCGTATATAAAAAGCAAGAATCTTCATAGATTCTTGCTTTTTATATCTCTTTATGTTGAAGGGCGATCAATACCTTCAAGCTTTTTATCTCCGTACCCAGGTTTTGTTTCTTCCAGCTTTTTTGGTTGAGTATTTTCTTTTTCATTGTTTTGATTTCTCTTTTTCATTCTTTACCACCTCCGAGATTAGTTTGTTTCATCCTCCATTTTTTCATTCATGTCGAAACCTAGTTAGGAGAACAAAAATTTTACACTTCTTTTGGCGAATTGCTTCTAGTTTTGTCATAAGGGAAGGAGCTTAGAGGAAAACAAAGAATTAAGTACAAAAGAGATTTAAATAGAGCTGAAATTATTCTTGGAGGGATGTTCGATGATTCTAAAATCAGATATTTTACAAATACTTTCTGAAATCCACAATGATCTTGAGGAACTAGAGAAATCCATCGATTTTAAACTGCCTGATGTAGAAGCAGATATGTTAAAGCAACAACAAAAAAGCTTATGGAAAACGGAAAATCGATATTATATACTAGAAGGGAAATTCAATTTAGCCCAAAATAAGTCTACAAATGATAGAGAACATAAGAGAACGACAGCTTAAATTTTTAATATTCTCGTTTATCCTTTATAGTAGGGGTATATGTGATAAAGGAGCATGGCAACTTGGATAATCAATCAATGTTGAGTGAATTAAATGAACGTTTGTACGAATATACAAAAGAAATTGATGATACATTTCTTTCTGTGAAGATGTCAGGTGAGAAGGGTGATTTTTTTTCACAGGTAAAACCATTTGCTGATGAAGTAAAAGAAGTGGTAGATCACTGGAAAGTGGAAGCGGCGTCTTGGATTAAGAGGAATCGACCGAAAAACCTTCATACTAGTCAAATTGAATCAGCAGCCGAACAATTGGAAATGATCTCTGTACAAGCTTTTTTTCCTGAAACTAGTCGAACAAGATTCATAAACTACCTTCAGTCTGTAAGATATGTTTTAACCGTATTACGAGAAAATATAAATAAATATGAAACATAAAAAGTAGCACACTCGCCATTTAGGAGAGGTGCTACTTTTTTTCTGTTTATAAGAATGTATATTACATAGATGATTCAAGTTCAGGGGTTTTTGCACCTAGTATCTCAAGTTCATATACAAGATTTCGATAGTCACAAGTGGTTATTTCATTGTAAATATAACATTTCTTAACAAAATCCAATAACTCGTTTACCTCTTGTGCTTCGTATTTTTTAATTAGTTGGAAATGATTTTTTAATTCTTGAATATTCACTTAAATTCCCCCCTATATAGGTTGTTTCTTCTCTATCATCGTATCATGTGGATGCACAAATGGATGTTTTTTTAAATATTAAGACTTCCGACACCGTTAGACAAAAATGGTGATTAATAGCAGTTATTTTATTCTTTATTCACCATCTAGGCGGATGAAACATAAATTATAGCAGTGAATATAAGAAAGGAGGTTGTGTGCCCTTGTTCGGTCAAAGATATAAACGATCAAGATATTATCGTCCACAACAACAACCGGTAATGAATGAAACCTATCCTTATATTTGGGGAAATGAAGCAGTCCATACTCGGCCAGAGGCATACGCCAACTACTTTGAACAACCTATGAATGTTCCTATGTACAATATGAATTACGCAGGACCATTACAAAGCTATAATTATTTACCTAATGAATCCTTATATGGCCCAGCATATCCGTACGGAGGGGGAGGGTTTCCGGGACAGGGTTATGATTATCCATATCAGGGAAATCCACTTTACCAACAAGATAAGAAGCAAAAGATTTCGGAAGCCGTTCTTCATAATCCTCTTCAACAACCTGAAGTATCTTATCACAATCAATTTGCATATGGTCAATATAACCAACCATTTTCACACCCCTATCCTAAGCAATCTGCTATACCGCGACCGCCAACTGGTATGAAATCAATCATGAACTCTTTTAAAACACAGGATGGAACATTTGACGTTAACAAAATGGTTGATACAGCTGGACAGATGATGAATGCAGTCACACAAGTGTCTTCGATGGTGAAGGGGCTAGGAGGAATGTTTAAGGTATAGGCTAGCCCTATACCTTTTTACATGGTAAAAAAATAAGCAGAAAAAAGTCTGCTTAATCATTTATAATATGAATTTTCTTTCCAGGAAGCTTCGGCACAATAATCGTTAGTAAGCCATCATTGTAAGAGGCCTTTACCTTTTTTTTGTTTATAGCCTGAGGTAGAGTAATAGTTCTGCTCATGTGCTGCATTTTATTTTTTCTCCTATACGCTTTATGAACATCATCTTCTTCTATAATCACTTCACCGTGTTTCACTGTGATCGTCAGAGTATTGTTAAGGACATCGATACTAATTTGTTCCTTTTTAATTCCTGGAAGTTCTGCAACGATATGATGCTCCCTGTCGTAACTTTTTACAGAAACGGGAAAGGTGGCAAACGGAAGGTTGAAGAACTCATCTATGCTTTGTAAAAAACCTCTGACTGGTCTTTCTTGAAAAAAGTCATTCATCGCTTTGGCAATCTCACCGAATGGTTCAGGACGATTGTTGCGATTTGGTTTGTCTGGAAGATTATTAGACATGATCCTACCCCTCTCTTTATGATTTCTCCCTTACAGATTATGCATTTTGTACATAGGCGGTTCATCCTTTTGTAACAGCTAAGAAAATAGAAAAAATGGACGCATACCAACATGTATGCGTCCATTTTTATTAAATTAATTCTTCAAGTAGATCATCGAGGACAAAAGTAATCGTACCGCTGCTATCGACTTCAATAAGCTCCTCTTTTTTCATTTTGGTGAGAGTACGGCTGACGGTTTCACGTGTTGTTCCAATCATATTGGCTAAGTCTTTATTAGTAAATTCACCATTTAACGTGAAGATTCCATTTGTTTCTTTACCATGTAATTTTGCTAACCGAATCAGCAGCTTGATAATTTGTTCATATGTATTATTAAGGATTTGTGCTTCTAAGCGGTCTTGAAGGTCAACAATTTTCTCACTTAATACGTTAAATACTTTAATACAAAGCGTAGGATTCTCAATAAGGACCTTTTCAAATGGTAAGATAGGTACCACTACTAAGGTTGTAGCCTCCAATACTTCTGCATAAGCAGGGTATGCCCCTTTTCGAAAGAAACCAACATGTGGGAACATTTCCCCTTTTTTTAAGATCGCAACGATTTGTTCTTTCCCGTTTATATCACTTTTATATATCTTTACTTTTCCGGAATGGATAAAATATACGTTTTCAAGAGGATCATCCTGCATAAAAACATGACTTCCACGATTCCAGTCTCTCGAGATAGATATGTCAACAATTTTTTGAAGCTCATCTTCGTCTAAGCTTCGAAACAAGGAGAACTCCGCTAATACATTTTTTATTTCAGGACTCTTCATTTCTACTCACCTCTATTTTTGCAATAACCTAGTTTCTATTTTACCAAAAATCCAAACCTGAAAGAATAGATGGAGGGAAACATTGTTATTTTTAAACAAGTCTTTAATTACGAACGTTTATTCGATATGATAGAGTTATAGAGGTGATCTGTACATGAAGGTAAGAAAAAGTTTACAGGAACTTATTGTAGAACTGAAGAAAAATGATGAATTTAAAGACCAAATTGTGCATTGGCATACAATAGAAGAAAAAGAAGCTAAAACATCGGAATTGCCTAATGATCTTCATGACAATTTACAAAGGGCATTGCAGGAGAGAGGGATTGGAAGGCTATATACTCATCAAAAATCATCTTACGAAGCGATTAGACGGGGAGAAAGTATTGTTGCAGTGACACCTACGGCTTCTGGCAAGACCCTTTGTTACAATCTACCTGTTATCCAAACGATCATTGAATCGATGGATTCAAGAGCTTTGTATATCTTTCCGACTAAAGCGCTAGCGCAGGACCAAAAAAGTGAGCTTAATGAGCTAATACAAGCGACAGAGCTCCAAATTAATAGCTACACATATGATGGAGATACTCCAGCGAATATAAGAGAAAAAGTACGAAAGGCCGGGCATGTTGTCATCACGAACCCAGATATGCTTCATTCGGCCATTCTCCCTCATCATACAAAGTGGGTGTCGTTATTTGAAAATTTAAAGTTTGTTGTTATTGACGAGCTACATATCTATCGTGGTGTTTTTGGGAGTCATGTCGCAAATGTGATAAGACGTTTGAAAAGAATCTGTGAATTTTATGGAAGTAACCCTATTTTTATCTGTACTTCTGCTACGATTGCTAATCCACTTGAGTTAGCCGAACATTTAACAGAAACAAACATGAGATTAATTAATAATAACGGTGCACCAAGTGGCAGAAAGCATTTTCTTTTTTATAACCCGCCAATTGTAAACAAGCCTTTAAATATTCGAAGAAGCGCAACGCTTGAGGTTAGAAATATCGCACGTACATTATTAAAAAATAAAATTCAAACGATCGTTTTTGCAAAAAGCAGAGTGAGGGTCGAAATTTTATTAACGTATCTCCAAGATCTTGTAAAGTATCAGCTTGGGCCAAAAGCAATAAGAGGATACCGAGGAGGATATCTGCCCTCGGAGAGACGAGAGATTGAAAAAGGACTAAGGAACGGAGACATTTATGGTGTCGTTAGTACAAACGCTTTGGAATTAGGAGTGGATATTGGTCAGCTGCAGGTATGTATTATGACCGGTTATCCAGGTTCCATCGCAAGTTCATGGCAACAAGCGGGAAGAGCCGGGAGAAGGCATGGGGAATCGTTAGTCATCCTTGTTGCGAGCTCTAGTCCCCTGGATCAATACATTATTCAGCATCCTGATTATTTTTTTACAAGCAGCCCAGAAACAGCGAGAATAAACAAAGATAACTTGATTATACTTATTGATCATTTGAAGTGTGCAGCCTATGAGTTACCGTTTAAGAAAGGTGACTATTTTGGAGAAATGGAAATCGAAGAACTTCTAGAATACTTAGTAGAAGAGCGCGTGCTTTTTGAAAATGGGGAGAAATACTACTGGATGAATGATTCATTCCCTGCACACAACATTAGCTTGCGTTCAGCCTCACAAGATAATGTGGTTATAATCGATCAATCTGATGTATCTAAAGCCCGTGTGATTGGTGAAATGGATCTTTTCTCAAGTATGACCTTGCTTCATGAAGAGGCTATTTATTTGCATCAAGGAACACAATTTCAAGTAGAAAAGCTTGATTGGGAGGAAAAGAAGGCATTCGTTCGCGAGGTAGCCGTCGATTATTTTACGGACGCCAATTTAGCGGTTGAATTAAAGGTATTAGAAATTGATAAAGATAGGGAAAATTCTATGGTGGAAATTGCTTATGGGGATGTTAGCGTATTGGCCAAAGCAACCATCTTTAAAAAAATCAAATTTGAGACACATGAAAATATAGGTTCGGGACCGATTCATTTACCGGAAGTTGAGCTTCATACGAGCTCTGCGTGGATTTCTATTGATAAAGACTCCAGTGAATTACCAGATGAACGTTTGGATCAGGGCTTAATTGGTATTTCCCACGCGTTTAAACATATAGCTCCATTATTTGTCATGTGTGACCCACAGGATATTCATGTCGTTCCACAAGTGAAAGCAGTGCATAATGAAAAGCCAACGTTATTTTTCTATGACCGCTACCCTGGAGGAATTGGACTTAGCGAAAAGATCTATGAGGGAATGGAAATAATTATTAAAGAGGCGAAAGAGATGATTACCCGGTGTAATTGTCATCACGGTTGTCCATCTTGTATAGGCACAGATCCTATGGCGGAAACAGCAAAAATTGACTGCTTGAAAATATTAAATATGTTTCTATATGAAGTGGGAAAGGGTAGAGTCAGTTGAGCTTAAAAAATAAACTAAATCGGTTAAAACCTCATCTATCCATTCCAGAGAGCTCGAAACAAAGTTCGAGCTCTCTACCTGTAAAGACGAATAAGGAGATTCCTTTTATTGATGTGTGGAGGGAAAATGGAGTTTCTCCATTCTTTTTAGAAGACGACTATTGCCTGGTAAGGGAAGTGAAATATCCTTTAGATTACCAACATGGTAGATATAAGCTAGGTGAATTTATTGACGCAGTGAAGGCTTGGAATAACTCGAATATCTCACATCCCCTGTCAGCAAAAGGGTTTTTACCAGAGCAATTATTTTTTTTCGATACAGAAACAACAGGACTTGGAGGGGGGGTAGGAAATACGATTTTTCTTCTTGGACATGCCACGTTGGAAGATAATCATTTTGTGGTTAGACAGCATATTCTTCCACGGCCTGGAAGTGAAATTCCTCTGTATACTAGTTTTCTTGAAAAGGTTGATTATACGACGCTAGTGACGTATAACGGAAAAGCTTTTGATTGGCCACAAGTTAAAACAAGGCATACACTGGTAAAAGCTCATGTTCCAATGTTGCCTTCATTTGGTCATTTCGATCTATTTCATGCCTCTCGAAGATTATGGAAGCATAAGCTAGAACGTTTAAAGCTCTCGATTGTCGAGAAGGAAATCCTTGAAATTCAAAGAGTCGATGACGTTCCAGGATTTTTAGCCCCAATGATTTATTTTGACTACGTTGAAACGCAAAAACCAGAAGGAATGCTTGGAATTATCAAACATAACGAGATAGATATTCTATCTCTGATTAGTTTGTATACCCATTTAACATTTCAGATCTTAAGAATGGACCAAAACCAAACGGAGAAAGAAGCTTTTGAGGTAGGCCGATGGTTTACATACCTTGGCCAAAATTTGGCTGCTGAAAATACTTTTATCGAATTAGCTTCAGGGGAGAGTATGGAAGCCTATCAATCTCAATGGCAACTATCTTTGCAATTAAAAAAGAAGAAAGATTATGAAGCAGCTAGTGGAATTTGGTTAAATTTGTCGAAAATATCTGATGATGTCATTGCATTTGAATCCTCACTTGAACTTTCCAAGTGGTATGAACATAAAAAAAAGGATTACAAGAAGGCACTTCTTTTTGGTCAGAAAGCAAAGTTATTACTTGAGAAACGTAGTGATCGTAAGGTTGACCAGGAAATGGATCTTGCGAAACGGTTGGAACGAATTACAAGAAAATCTTGTAACAAAAATGTAAAAAAATAATCGACAAAATACGCCTTTTTGGTGTTGTCTCCCCTTAAAATAGAGAGTAAAATGTATCATTGAGTGATAGAAAGATAGAATAAAAAGTGGAGATGGATGAATTCGATGTATAAAGCAATTTTGTTTATGTTTTTTCTTGTTGTCTGTTTAACTGCGATTATTTTTACGAACTTAAAAGAAAGTTTTTATACATTAATGTAAACCTTGGAGCTACTAAAAAGAAATCAGCGAAAATAGGTATTTGTATTAGTACAAGATGGACTCCTTTATCATAGGCTGTTATTGTAAAACACAAAAACACTATTCGAAAGGAGAAGCTCAAATATGTTTAAAAAACATTGCGGACCTACTAATGTATTACCTGCTGTTGTTCACCCAACGAAATGCTGTGTAAATCATACTTTCTCAAATAATGTGGTGCCACATATTCACCCTCAGCATACAACAACTGTAAATCACATCAATTATGATCACCAACACTTCTTCCCACAAACACAGTCTGTTGTTAATGAAGTGACTCATACTCAAAGCTTTGCACCACCACGTCCTGTACCTGGACCATTTCCAGCGCCAGGATTCGGAGCAGGCCCAGGATTCGGAGCAGGCCCAGGATTCGGAGCAGGCCCAGGATTTGGAGCAGGCCCAGGATTCGGTGCAGGACCTGGAGCGCCAGGCTTTGGAGCAGGACCTGGACCATCTTTTGGAAGATAATACTTCTAACAAGGGCTTATTGATAAGCCCTTGTTTATTCATATATAAGACCTTGAGAGAGGGAGCAAATTATTGATTAAAGTGGTATATATATCGGGTTATAAGTCCAGTGAACTAGGGATATTTAAAGAAAATGATCCTGGCGTCGTGTACATAAAACTGGCAATAAAAAAAGCGCTTCTACAGCTGTTAGACCAGGGGCTTGAATGGGTAATGGTATCAGGTCAGCTTGGAGTAGAAATGTGGGCGGCAGAAGTTGTCATTGAACTGCGTAAAAAGGACTATCCGGACATAAAACTAGCAATAATTACCCCATTTCTAGAGCAAGAAGGAAATTGGAGCGATAAAAATAAGGAGTGGTATCACTCGATTATCCAAAGGGCCAACTATGTAGACTCAGTCACAAAAAGGAAGTACGATAGTCCAGCCCAATTTCGACTAAAAAATCAATTTGCCATTCAAAAAACGGATGCTTTACTTCTTATATATGACGAAGAAAGAGACGGAAGCCCGAAATACTTACTACAAACCGCCAAACAATATCAAGAGAACCATCCATATCCTATTACACAAATAACCTTTTACGATCTTCAATTATTAGTCGAAGAAGAACAGCAAAAGCAAAATGATTTTTATTAATAGTTACCCAGATAAAAGAAAAATTGACAAAAGTGCATATTTTTGAAAAAATATAGATAATGTTTCTTTGAGTGACCGAGGTGAAAAAATAAATGCAAATAGATAAAGTGAAGCTAACTGCGAAAGACATATTGGAAAAAGAATTTAAAACAGCCATGAGAGGCTACAAACCAGAGGATGTTGACAAATTTCTTGATGTAGTAATTAAAGATTATGAGATTCTACAGCAAGAAATTGAAGAACTACAACAGGAGAACGCACGTTTGAAGAAACAATTAGAAGAAGCCGTGCGAAGACCTTCCGTTCAGCAACCATCTGCTGGAACAACAAATTTTGATATTCTTAAAAGATTATCAAATCTAGAAAAGCATGTTTTCGGTAGCAAATTATACGATTAACAGAAATTACCATGTAAGAAGGCATTGATATTTCATTCACAATTACATATAATATGTATTGTTCGTTAATAACGTTCGGGTAATCGCTGCAAGGATCGTAAGTGAATTGTAGAGGAAAGTCCATGCTCGCACGGTCTGAGATGTCCGTAGTGTTCGTGCCTAGCCAATTCATAAGCTAGGGCAGCTAGGTTTTTACTTGGCTGACGGCAGGGAAAATGCCTAAGTCGACTTCGATATGGCATGAATACCTTGAAAGTGCCACAGTGACGGAGCCCATTTAGAAATGAATGGGGTGGAACGAGGTAAACCCCACGAGCGAGAAACCCAAATTATGGTAGGGGCACCTTCTCTTAGGAAATGAACGAGGAGAAGGACAGGTTCAGCTGAATCTGTAGATAGATGATTGCCACCTGAGTACGAGACGATCAGTCGATGGTAGTACAAAGGAACAAAACATGGCTTATAGAACGTTATTAATGGAATTGTATGAGTGTTTTCTAATGATAGCTCTCCTCTGTTGGAGAGCTTTTCTTGTATTATACATATAATAAAAAAGGCTAGTTACATTCTGTCTGAGGTGAAACGATGACGAAATTTGAATTAATAGCTACCGCAGCGATGGGGCTTGAAGCGGTAGTTGCGAAGGAAGTAAGAGATTTAGGGTATGAGTGTACTGTTGAGAATGGCCGTGTTCGTTTTCAAGGAGACGAGCTTGCTATTTGTAAGAGCAATTTATGGTTACGTACAGCCGATCGAGTGAAAATTAAAGTTGGAGAATTTAAAGCCAAAACGTTCGATGAATTGTTTGAAAAAACAAAGGCATTACCTTGGGAAAAATACCTGCCAGAAAATGCTGAGTTTCCTGTGTCTGGGAAGTCTGTAAAATCAACTTTATTCAGTGTTTCTGATTGCCAAGCGATCGTCAAAAAAGCGATTGTAAATCGTTTAAGCACCCATTATCGTCGAACAGGCTGGTTTGAAGAAAATGGTCCTCTGTTTAAAATTGAAGTATCCCTCTTAAAGGATACGGCCATCCTAACCATTGATACTAGTGGTGCAGGATTACACAAAAGAGGATACCGTGTGGAACAAGGGGAAGCACCTATTAAAGAAACGTTAGCAGCTGCATTAGTGCTATTAACAAATTGGACACCAGACCGCCCGTTTGTTGATCCTTTTTGTGGTTCAGGAACGATTCCGATAGAGGCTGCTTTGATAGGGCAAAATATTGCACCAGGCTTTAATCGAGAGTTTGTTTCCGAAGGATGGAATTGGATTCCTGATAAGCTATGGGAAGATGCGAGAAATGAAGCAGAAGATCTTGCGAGGTATGACCAAGAAATAGATATCTTTGGTTCAGATGTTGACCATAAAATGGTGAATATTGCTAAGGCTAATGCATTTGAAGCTGGTTTAGGAGATTTAATTCAATTCAAACAAATGCAAGTTAAAGATTTTACGACCACAAAGGAATATGGTGTAATTGTTGGGAACCCCCCATACGGAGAGAGGCTAGGGGATAAACCAACGGTAGAAAAAATGTACACAGACATGGGACAAGCTTTCTCTCCCCACGAAACATGGTCGGTATACATGCTAACGTCAAATGAACGATTTGAAGAGTGTTACGGAAAACCAGCAACTAAAAAACGAAAATTATTTAATGGGTTTATCCAAACGAATTATTATCAATACTGGGGTAAGAGACCACCTAGAGAAATAAAATGATTTAAAACTGACTCGCTTACGAGTCAGTTTTTTATCGCTTAGTTCTAAAATAAAGTACTGGAGGGGTTATTTTGCAAAAACAGCTACCATTCACCCTATCTAAATCTGAATCCTTCTTTGAGAAATTAGGGGATTGGATCGGGGATGTGTTCTACGATTTACTGCCAGAAGAGGGCTTTGAAGTTCGTGACGAACAGATCTATATGGCATTTCAACTTGAAAAAGCCTTTCAAGAAAATAAAGTGATGTTTGCAGAAGCTGGTGTAGGAACGGGAAAGACGATTGTTTACCTCTTATATGCGATCTGTTATGCTCGTTACAAAAACAGACCGGCAATCATTGCTTGTGCAGATGAAACACTTATTGAACAGCTTGTCAAAAAAGAAGGAGATATCGCCAAGCTTGAAAAAGCGTTACAACTCAATATTGACGTTCGTTTAGCTAAATCAAGAGATCAGTATTTGTGCTTGAATAAATTAGATCAATCCGTTGCATCTTCCGATGTACATATGGACGTGTTCCATCAATTGCCTGACTTCGTGCATACAGGAATATCTATGCAATCCTTCGAACGATACGGAGATCGAAAGGATTTTCCGCAGTTGTCTAACGATCAGTGGAATGAAATAGCATGGGATAGTTTACAGGACTGCTTTTCTTGTGATCAGCGACATAGATGTGGACAAACACTACATCGTGATTATTACAGAAGCTCACAGGACTTAATTATTTGTTCTCATGATTTTTATATGGAGCATATTTGGACTAAGGAAGCAAGAAAACGTGAAGGTCAGCTTCCATTACTACCTGAAAGCTCATGTGTCGTATTTGATGAGGGGCATCTTTTAGAATATGCCAGTCAAAAGGCTTTAACGTATAAATTAACAGAACAAACACTTGAAACATTATTAGAGCGGTTAACCGCTAATGATGTTAGGGATAAGACCCTTAACCTAATAGACGAATCCATTATAGCTAGTGAGCAATTTTTTGAAGTATTACATGACGCATCTGAAAAAACAGTAGGTTCTGATAAACAGATGATTAAAAAAACACCTGATGTGCTAGCGAAGGGGAAAAAGCTTGCCTCTTTATTATCCGATCTGGAAGAAGAACTTGTCTTTGAAAGTGAATTATATGTCATAAATGAATATGACCTTAAGATTGTTGAAGGCTATTTAGAGCAGATAACGTACTCATTAAGCTTATTTTTAAAGGAGCTCAAAGGAATTATTTGGTTTGAAGAATATGAGGGGAAACGCACGCTTGTGATTATGCCAAGAATGGTAGAAGATATCATGCGTGAAGAGGTATTTTCACAGAAAAAACCATTCATTTTTTCTTCAGCAACTTTATCCGAAAATGGCTCATTTTCATATATTGCAAAAAGTCTTGGAATAGATGAATTTTTATCTTTCCGTGTAAATTCACCTTTTAATTATGATGAAGCTATGAAAATACAGATTCCTTCCTTTCCGTCTGTTGAGGGAAAATGTATGTATACTGTTACACAATTGATGGAAGCTGGTGGAAGAGGTCTAGTCCTGTTTTCCAATGAAGAAGAACAACAGCAGTTTAAACGCCATATTCGTGAAGAACTTCCTTTCCCTATCTATTTTGAGGGAGATGCAGAAATAAGTACACTAGTTTCGAAATTTCAACAGGAAGAGAGTGCTGTACTTTGCTCCACTCATTTATGGGAAGGGCTTGATATTCCAGGTTCTTCATTAGAGAATGTATTCATCTTTTCTCTTCCATTTCCACCTCATGACCCCGTATTTACTGCGAAAAGGGAGAGTACAGAAAACTCCTTTGAAGAAGTCGATATCCCGTATATGCTTCTCCGACTTCGCCAAGGAATCGGTCGTTTAATACGTACACATGAAGACAAAGGAAAAGTGCATATTTTAATGAATCAAAACGAGCCTCAAAAAATAATTGATCTCGTACATTCCGTCCTACCTGTATCGGTATCAAAGTAAGCTTGGAGCAGATAATCGTCTGCTCCTTTTTTTGTTTTTTCAAGATTTTTCCTGAAAGTTATGATAAAATTTCTTGCATAAGGGAATCAAAGGAGGGGACTAGATGGTTACTGCCATAAAGCAGATGGAACAAGAGTTTTTAGATTATGTTAAAAAGATGGGTGCGTATAAAGAAGCACTTGGACTTATATATTGGGATCTTCGAACAGGAGCACCGAAAAAAGGGATGGAGCAGCGTTCAGAAGTCATTGGTCTCCTATCTAGTGAAGTGTTTAAAATGTCAACATCTGAGGAAATGGCAGCATACATAGCAAATTTAACTAGTGTGGAACATGATCTTGAACTGAGTGAGATAACCAAAAAAACGGTCGCTGAGTGTAAAAAGGAATACGATCGAAACAAAAAAATTCCAGCTGAAGAATATAAAGAATTTGTTATCCTCCAGTCGAAATCAGAGGCAGTATGGGAAGAGTCAAAGGATGCTTCAGACTTTTCCATGTTCCAACCATACCTTGAGAAGATTGTTGAAATGACAAAAAAATTTATAACATATTGGGGCTACACGGAAAATAAATATAATACTCTCCTAGACATGTATGAGCCTGGTATTACAGTAGACATTCTTGATCAAGTATTTAGTGAGCTTCGAGAAAAGATCGTTCCTCTCGTTCAAAGAATAAAGGAATCAGAAAATAAGCCAAATACACAATTCTTGTATCAACATTTTCCTAAGGAAAAACAGCGAGAATTTAGCTTGGAAATACTAAAGAATCTTGGCTATGATTTTGACTCGGGTAGATTAGATGAAACGGTACATCCATTTGCGACTGGATTAAATCCTGGAGATGTTCGTGTAACAACGAAGTATGATGAAAATGACTTTCGTACAGCCATATTCGGTACGATACACGAAGCAGGTCATGCTTTATATGAACAGAATATTTCTTCTACTTTAATTGGAACTCCATTGTGTACGGGAACATCCATGGGGATTCATGAGTCACAGTCTCTATTTTATGAAAATTTCATTGGAAGAAATCTTTCTTTTTGGAAAGGAAACTTTGGCTTACTAAAAGAATACGCTCCTGCTCAGTTTCAAGGTGTTACGATTGAACAATTTTACCGAGCAATCAATGAATCGAAGCCGTCGCTTATTCGCATAGAAGCGGATGAGCTAACTTATGCATTGCATATTATGATCAGGTACGAAATTGAAAAAGGGATTTTTAATGATGAGATTGAAGTAAAGGACTTGCCTAAAGTGTGGAATGAAAAGTATGTACAATACCTAGGGATTACTCCACATAATGATGCAAATGGAGTCCTTCAAGACGTTCATTGGTCTGATGGAAGCTTTGGGTACTTCCCTTCCTATGCGCTTGGTTATATTTATGCTGCTCAACTAAAACATGCTATGCTGAGTAATATTCCCCATTATGAACAGTTACTTGAGGTGGGGAATCTTCTACCAATTAAAGAGTGGTTAACCAAAAACATTCATCAGCACGGAAAAATGAAGCTACCTCTTGAATTGATTAAAGATATTACTGGTGAAGGATTGAATGCTTCCTACTTAATTGACTATCTTTATGATAAATATGAGTGAATTTATGAAATGAAAAAATAGAAAAGGGGATGACAATTTTTGTCGTCCTTTTTTCAAGGAGGAAACCATGCATTTAGCTTCAAATTTTTCTATTGGTCTAGCTGCATTCTTATGGGGACTAATAGCTCTGTTCGTTAGAGAATTAAAAGCAGTTGGCTTTTCAGCTATGGAGATCGTTACGATACGAGTAGGGGTAGCGTTCTTGATTCTTTTTGTTATTGGAGTAGCGAAAAAAAGGGAACAGTTAAAAATTCAATTTAAAGATACCTATCTATTTATTGGAACCGGAGTATTAAGCATAGTTTTTTTTAATTGGTGCTATTTTACAACAATAAATGAAATGAATGTCTCTCTAGCAGTTATACTGCTGTATACGTCACCTGCTTTTGTATCGATTTTATCTTTTGTTTTTTTAAAGGAGAAGCTTGGTAGAAAAAAGATTTTAGCCGTACTTGGTACGATCATCGGGTGTGTTCTTATTGCAGGTCTCAGAATGGAAGAAACAGCACAGATTTCAACGATTGGGTTGTTTATCGGATTAGGCTCAGGGTTAGGTTATGCGCTATACAGTATATTCGGGAAGCTGGCACTTCAAAGATATGCCCCTTTTACTGTTACGTTTTATACATTTTTGATTGCTTCTTTATCCTTAGTGCCATCTACAACTCTTTGGACAAAGTCAAGTATCCTATTTAAGCCATCAATCATTTGGTATAGTATTGGGCTTGCTTTAATAACGACTGTAACAGCTTACTTTTTATACACTTGGGGACTGAAGAAAACAGAGAGTAGTAAGGCGTCCATTATTGCTACGATCGAACCGGTTGTAGCAACATTATTGGGGTTGTACTATTACAATGAAACATTAACAATAATACAACTCATTGGTGGAATGTTTATACTTGCTTCAGTCATTTTAGTGAGTTACGAAAAGAAAAATAAAATATCTGTAGAAACCACAAACAGCGCCCATTAATAGGCGCTGTTTGTTATTACCATAATTTATAACCTTTTGATCCGATTGGAGCATTTTGAATCATATCAATAAATGGTATGGTGTACGCGAACAAGATTAGTAACGCAGTAATACCTAACCAAAGCTTCCAGTTCTCAAATACCATTGGTGTTTTTTCAGCTTTATCGCTCACTTCACCAATTGGAAATTCTTCTTCTCCCTTTGGAGCAAAAAATGCTAAATTCACAAAAATATAAAGCATAAGAATTATCGCTATGAAAAGGATGGTGCCACCAACCGCTTGAGCGATTTGATAAGGAATCCATTCAGAAGCTTGAGCAGCTCCTCCATACTCTGAAAAAGAAGAACGACGTGGTGCTCCTAATAAACCAGCTGCGTGCATTGCACCAGACATAAAGGTCATGCCAATTGCCCAAAGGACGCCTTGGTAAATCGCAAGTTTATTCATCGCCTTTGTTAATACTCGGCCTGTTACATGAGGAACCAGCCAGTATGTAATACCAAAGAAAGTTAGAACAACTGCGGTTGCAAGGGTTAAATGGAAGTGTCCAGTAACCCAAATCGTATTATGAATCACCTGGTTCAACTGATGAGAAGCATTCACCAGTCCACCGGCACCTGCAGGAATGAATGAAAGCATCCCGATAAAAGGTACCGTAAATCTTGCATCTCCCCAAGGCAGCTTTTTAAACCATCCGAAAAGTCCGGTAGCTCCTTTAGAGCGGCCATAGCTTTCGAAAGTAGCAAAGAGGGAGAAAGCAGTCATTAATGATGGTATGACAACTAAAAACGTTAAGATAACCTGTAAGAACTTCCAAGCAGGATCAATTCCTGGCTCCATTAACTGATGGTGAAAACCAACAGGGATAGAGAATAGTAAAAATAGGATAAAGGACAAACGAGCAAGCGAATCAGAGAAGATTTTTGCACCAATGACTTTTGGAATGACTACATACCATGCCATATAGGCAGGTAATAACCAAAAATAAACAAGTGGATGTCCAAAATACCAGAACAGTGTACGGCTAACTAAAACGTCCACTCGATCAACAATTCCAAGTGACCATGGAAGTAATTGGAATAGTACGGTTGAAGCAACACCAATAGTTGCGACAATCCATAACATCGTATTGACAACCGCCATAAACGTAATTAACGGGCTTGGCTGACCAGGATTTTGCTTTCTCCAGCTAATATATTTACCTAATACAGCAGCTCCATCTACCCAACTACCTACCACAACAAGTGTTAGACCAAGGTAGTAAATAAAATGTGCTTGTAAAGGTGCATAAAAGGTATATAATACAGAAGCTTTATTTAGTAATATCATTGTGGCTGCCATTAGCGTACCTGCAGTCATTAACCAAAAGCCAATCCAACCTAATTTTCTTTGAAGATTGGATAATGTACCTGATGTACGACTTGTAGCAGCAATTTGAAAGCCCATAATGAAGAATGTTGTTAATACAAGCCCGAGCACGACACCGTGAACCGTTAAGATTTGATAATAGCCAATTCCTGCAGGTAACACAAATTTTCCAGAACGTACTAACGTTTGAAGGAGTCCTGCCAGCCCACCGACAGCTAAAGCGATGAAAGCTACATAAAAATGAGCCATAACTAATTTTCCATCACGAGGATCGATTTTTACATTTAATGTATTCATTATTCCACCACCTTGATTTTAGACGTCATCATGTGGTGTCCAGAACCACAATATTCATTACATAAAATTAAGTATTCTCCTACTTTGTCAAAGGTTGTGACATACTCGCTTATATAACCAGGCTCTAACATCATGTTAATATTTGTTCCAGCAACTTGAAATCCGTGAATGACGTCTTTTGTTGTTGCAATTACCTTAACTTTTGCTCCAAGTGGAACTTCAATTTCTCCAGGAGTATAAGCAAAAGCTTGAGCTACGTATACTAATTCATAGTCCCAGTCTTTGCCTTCAACTTTTTTTAGGCCTGGCTCATTGAATGGTGCAGTTGTATCAACTTTTTCAGGATTGATTGTGGCTAAACAGCTGGGTGGTTGGTTTCCGAGATAAAAGGCACTAACACCTAAAACGGTTAGGAAAACTAGAAGAGTCCCAATCCCAAATATCAGCCAAATCTTTTCGAATTTATGCATATGCATGATACATATATCCCCCTTTCTCTCTTTAAAAACGGTCTAAAAATAAGAAGTACACGCTTACCCATGTCACTATTAGAAAGAATCCTAATAGGAAAACGGAAGCTAATGTCCCCTTTAAAGAAGAGCTATCCTCAATTTCCGTCTTTGTTTTTCGATTGAGTTCCATTTTCGCCATAACCCTCACTTCCTCTCCAAGGTTTCACAATAAATTAATGATTACAACTTCATAATACAAGACAATTGTTTCAATTCCATTAGCTTTCATTGATTTCACAAATTGTTCAATTGTTATGTATTTACTATGATAGTAGTGAAAAGTTATCGTGACAGTGATTTAAATCACATACAGTTGTCTTGAAATGTGAAAAATTTGTGAAAAAGATAAAATTTGAATATATATGATAACGGTTACGAATGTCGACATAAAAGCATTTGTAGGTGAGTGATATTTATTACACAATAAAACACACCCTAGAAGCCTAGAGTGTGTTACACGATTGTGCTATCCCACTTTGAATAAGAGCCTGAGCCTTCGCAGCCTGCGCAATCAAAAATATGATTATATGGGATGAATTCTCCTACAGGAGGATACACATGGTACCCTTTTCCATGACATTGAGGGCACTTATCATCCTCATACATTGCTTCTAAATGCTCCTGATATTTTCCTTCTCGCCAATTGAAGAAGGCTTGAATGATTCCCAAGATTATTCACCACCTAGTTCCTATTATTGCTAATGGGATTTCCTCTATACATATTATTAAGGTAGAGGTGTTAGGGTGATGTTAATAATTGGTATTTGAATATGGTTATGTTCATCAGAGATTTTTCATATTTATTATTATTCCTCAAGCTTTTAGACTGCTAGAAGGAACCTCTTATACTTGCAATAAATATACTGATAGTAATATTGGTCAGTAAGAAATAGTGAGGGATAATATATGGTGAAATACTATTGTGAACACTGCCGAACTCTTTACGATGGGAAGGTAGTATGTCAGGTGTGCGGTGAACTGGTGTGCAAAGAGATTTATATAGAGGTGCAAAGACAACAGGATAAGAAGTAATAAGGTGACAGGAAAAAGAAACCCTTTTTCCTTTTCTTTTTGACTACTGTTTGATATGTTGATTCATATATGAATGAAAAAGGGGGATCATTGTGTACTTACCATCATTTCGATTAGATAACAAACATGCGATAGTTACAGGTGCCGGCAGGGGAATTGGAAAAGCACTAGCCATTGGGCTTGCGGAAGCAGGGGCTGATGTGGCCTTACTTTCCCGTACCGAGGGAGATTTAAGGGAAACGGCTGAAATGATTCGCTCTCTTGGTAAGAGGGTGCTCGTTATACCGACAGATGTTACCTCAAAAGAGGAAGTATTAAGAGCGGTTTCTACGGTAGAGGATGAGTGGGGAGAAATACATATTCTTATCAATAATGCAGGAATGAATATTCGTTCTAAAGCAATAGAGGTTACGGAAGAAGAGTGGCAGACGATTATGGATACCAATTTAAAGTCAGCCTTTATGATGTCTCAACAAGTTGGTAAAGTGATGCAGAAGCACGGAACGGCGGGTAGAATCATATCGATCTCATCTGTTGCCGGGCATGTTGCTTTGCGGACAGGTGTCGTTTATGCGGCAACAAAAGCGGCTATGATTCAAATGACCAAAGTGCTTGCATTAGAATGGGGTCCTCATAATATTAATGTAAATAGCATTGGCCCATGGTATTTCAAAACACCTTTAACAGAAACCTTACTTTCTAACAAAGAGTATGTAAAAGATATTTTAGCCGTCACTCCTTTAAATCGTGTCGGTGAATTACCAGAACTAGTAGGTCCTGTTGTCATGCTAGCTTCCGAAGCAGGAAATTATATCAGTGGTCAAACCATATTTGTTGACGGTGGGATGACGATCCACGGATTTTAAAAAAAGGTAGAGAGGGTAACCCTCTCTACTTATTTTCTACCATAATAATAAGTTCAATCGTTCCTAAGTCTTGAATATTGATCGGTAAACGGAATGCTTTATCAAATCCGTAGACCTTTGTTTCTCCAACCAAAACCGTGGGGGGAGTAATATCCGTTTCGTGGCCTTTTTGTGAAATCGTTGTAGATAAATTCCCTGCAATCATATTTCCTAACTCTCCAGCGAAAGACTCTAGCATTTCCCCTTCTAAAGCCATACCGAACATTGCTTCTCCAATCTTACCAAACACCTGTTCATTTCCATCAATAATAATTCGACCTCTTACATCTCCGGTCATTCCAATTAGCACACCAATTGAATGTTGTGTAAATGGCTGTGTAAATAGAGATGGTTTTTCAACGGCTAGGTCAAATGGAAGAACTGATTTAACTGAATCAATAGTCCCGTTTAAAATATCTGTCACTTGCTTAGATAAAGTCATTGATATTCCTCCAACTAGTCGAATATCATTATATTATCATAGATTTAGTGAAAAATAACATGGTTTTCTCATTTTAAATAGTAAAAAATAATGGGAATGGAATGGTCCTTTTGGTTCATTTCTATGGTAAAAATTATCTAGTGATTTGTAACGAAAATCAACATATAATGAAGAGGCACAGCAACTCCTTCAAGACATGGATGACTCTCTACTTACTAAAGTAGGGAGTCTTTTTCATGAATAAATCTTCTGTTTTTGGAAAAAATATCCTTGTATTGGTCATCATGGAAGGAGCAATGCAATGCCAGCAATTCTATCAGTAGGTGAAGCACCCCCACAATATGAAATAACACAAAATGAAGTGATGGATTTTTCTCGAAAGCTTTTTACAGATGCATTTCATGATATTGAAAGATTGCTTAAGGCGTTCCAGCACGGACAAATCATCAAACGACATTTTGCTAGAAGTATAGACTGGTTTGCAAAAGAAAGGTCTTTTAAGGAAAAAAATGATGCTTATATAGAAACAGCCATCCAGTTAGGTACAAAAGCAATAGAAAATTGTCTGAAAAATAAGGACTTTTTGAAGGAACCAATAGATTATGAAGAGATAGACGCAATTTTTACTATCTCAAGTACAGGTTTAGCAACACCTAGTATAGAAGCAAGGATTATGAATATCCTTCCATTTTCGATACATACGAAACGAATTCCTATCTGGGGTCTTGGCTGTGCGGGTGGTGCTTCTGGGTTATCAAGAGCATACGAATACTGCCTCGCTTTTCCTAAAGCCAAAGTACTTGTACTTACAATTGAATTATGCAGTTTAACTTTCCAGAAAAACGATTTGTCCAAAAGTAACTTAATTGGATCTTCCCTATTTGCTGATGGAGTGGCATGTGCTTTAGTTGTAGGCGATCAAGTTCAAAAGGAAAGCATCAGTCAATTAACCTCTTATCCAACTATATTAGCTACAAAGTCAACTACCATGAAGGACTCACTTGATGTGATGGGGTGGGAAGTAAAAGAGAATGGCCTTTATGTTGTTTTTTCTAAGGATATTCCTTCCATTATTGAAAAATGGTTAAAGCCCAATGTAAATACTTTTCTTACTGAGAATGGTTGTCAACTGGAAGAGCTTCAGCATTTTATTGCCCATCCAGGAGGAAAGAAGGTTCTGGATGCATATGTAAAATCATTACAGTTACCAGCAGAAATGTTAGACATATCTTCAAATGTGCTAAAGAATTTCGGAAATATGTCATCAACAACCATATTATATGTTTTAAATCAAACCATGAAAGTGGCTAAAAAGCAGGATTTGGGTCTTGCAACGGCATTGGGTCCTGGTTTTAGCTCAGAATTACTGCTCTTACAATGGAGGGAAACATAATGTTTTTTTTATTTCTGGCATTTGTGATTTTTCAACGAGTTTGTGAATTAGCCATTGCTAAAAGAAATGAGAAATGGATGAAAGAGCAGGGTGGAGTAGAGTTTGGCAAAACGCATTACATTTTTATTGTGATTGTACATGTATTATTTTTTATATCCCTTTGTCTAGAGGTGTTGGTACAAGGAAAAGAAATCTCCTCATATTGGCCAGCGCTTGTCAGTTTGTTTTTGGTCACACAAATAGGAAGAATTTGGGCGCTTTCGTCTCTAGGAAAGTATTGGAATACGAAAATAATCGTAGTACCACAAGCTGCTGTTATTAAAAAAGGTCCTTATAAGTTTCTAAAGCACCCAAACTATTTAATCGTGACCCTAGAATTTCTTGTGATCCCACTTCTTTTTCAAGCATACGGAACACTTATTGCCTTTTCACTCCTTAACGCACTTATATTAATGATCCGAATTCCTGCTGAGGAAAGAGCTCTTTGTAACAATACAAAATACAATGAGGTATTCCATAAAACAAGCAGATTTCTCCCGTTGCCGTTTATGAAAAAAATGTGAATGATCAGAAAGTTTATTGATAGTGATTATCATTCGTGGTATAGTGTTCATATGAAAATAATTATCACTCTCATTAAAGAGGACGGTGTTTGTAAATGGTAACGATTTTTATTGGCGCAACAGTTGTCGTTTATGGATTATTAATGAAGCATGTGTTAAAGAATGTAAGCAAACCACAAGCTATTCAATTAAATAAATAAAAAAAATCAGGTGAATGTAAACCTGATTTTTTTTTGTTTGGGAAATGCGTGAAAAATCAGTTAAAATAAAGAGGTAAAAGTACAAACAAGGGGTAGAACCATGTCAAATACAATCTTTCAACATGATACACAGATCACACTATCACGTCTTGCCAATCTACATACATATTTTCTTTCAAGGGGAAATGAAGAAACGGCACAAAAAGCAAAGCAATTGGCTATAAAACTTCAAGAGAGAGAATATGCAATTGCTTTTTGTGGTCATTTTTCAGCGGGAAAATCCACCATGATTAATACCTTAATTGGTGAAAATATTCTTCCTTCCAGCCCTATTCCAACAAGTGCGAATTTAGTAAAAGTGAAAGCAGGGGAGGACTATGCGAAGGTCTATTTTAACGAAGGAAGACCTCTATACTACAAGGCTCCCTACGACTATAGCATGGTCAAAACATACTGCAAAAATGGAGACGAGATTACGTCCATAGAGATTAGCAAGAGTAACACGAAGCTAACAGCTGGTACAGCGATATTAGATACACCAGGAATTGATTCAACAGATGATGCTCATCGAATCGCTACAGAGTCTGCTTTACACCTAGCGGATCTCGTGTTTTATTGCATGGATTATAATCATGTCCAATCTGAGGTTAACTTTATGTTTACTAAGGAACTAACCGAGGAAGGAAAGGAAGTTTTCTTAGTTGTAAATCAAATCGATAAGCATCGTGAGGAAGAGCTAAGCTTTCTTCAGTTTCAAGAAAGTGTAAAAGAATCCTTTGCTTCATGGGGAGTGAAACCAGGTCGTATATTTTATACAACGCTAAAGGAACCAACCCATCCTCACAATGAGTTAAAAGATCTACAAACGTTTATTGCTGAAAAAGTCGTTATGAAGGATCAGTTGTTAGAGCTCTCAGTTTCAAATTCTCTTAAAAAGCTTATTCAAGAACAAATGGTATTCGAAACAAATCAGAATAAAGATACCATTGAAAAACTTGAACAAAAATTAAGCGCCCTACCTGAAGATGAAAGGAATAGCTTACAAGGTAAGATAGTGGAGTTACAACAGCAGTTAGACTTACAAATGGAAACTCTAAACCAACAAAAGAGAAAGTTAGAGCTTGTGATTAATGATATTTTAAAAAATGCTTACTTGATGCCCTTTCAAACAAGAGAACTTGCGGAAAAATTTCTTGAGTCAAGACAGCGAGAGTTTAAAGTAGGATTATTGTTTTCTAAAAATAAGACAGAGCAAGAACGCCAAGCGAGATTACAGACATTTTCTTCTGATATGCAGGAAAAGGTAAAATCTCAACTTGAATGGCACTTGAAAGATGCGATTACTCGCTTTATAAAGCAAGAATACATCAATAGTGCTGATTTACTAACGAAAATCCAGGAATATTCTGTACCTTTTACTTCAGAGCTTCTGTTAAAAGCGGAAAAGAAGGATGCGCGTTTATCTGGTGAGTACGTTTTGAACTATACAAATGATGTAGCGGAAAGCTTAAAAACTCTTGCTAGAAGACAACTCGAGCCATTTATGGAAGATTTTCTAAAAATTCAAGGTGCTAAGATAAGCTGGAAGACTTCAAAATGGGAAGAAGAGTTAAAAGTCATAAAAGATTTTGATCATACATGGTCAGAGTTAAAAACGATAACGGATAGTCAAGAAAAGTCCAAATATAAAATGGAACAAATTTTAACTGAAAATATCAAGAGTGATGAAATAAAGGAACGTGAGATAGAAAAACTTCTTACTGTAAATGAAGAATTTGAGATCATGTCATCTACAGAAAATGTAGCTGTAAATTCAACGAAAAAAGTAGAGAAGACTATAGAAACACCTATAGAAACACCAACACATGCAGGACTTCAAGTGAAAGATGTAGTAAAAAAGCTAAAGACAGCAGCGAACTTGTTAAACGCTGTACCAGGATTTAAAACGTCTTCAGAGGAACTGACATTAACATCCGATAGACTGACTAATAGAGGATTTACAATCGCACTTTTCGGTGCATTTAGTGCAGGCAAATCCTCCTTTGCAAATGCATTAATAGGGCAGAAGCTTCTGCCTGTTTCACCTAACCCAACTACGGCAGCGATAAATAAAATCATGCCTGTTACTGAAGAAAATAAGCATGGTTTAGTGAAAGTGAAATTTAAAAGTGAAGAGAATTTACTTGAGGAAGTAAAAAGATCCTTACATTTGTTCGAGCTTTCAGCGGAGTCATTAGACCATGCGGTTCATGTGATCGAATCAATAGATCCTAATGATTCGTTGTTTGATGTCCAAGGAAAAGTTCATTATTCTTTTTTAACAGCATTTTTACGGGGATACGAGTTTGCGAAAAATCACTTAGGAGATACTCTTCAAACAAAGTTAGAAGAATTTGCTGATTACGTTGCGAAGGAAGAAAAATCGTGCTTTGTAGAGAGTATTGAGTTGTATTATGATTGTGAACTAACTCGTCATGGAATCACGCTTGTCGATACACCAGGGGCCGATTCTATTAATGCACGACATACAGGTGTTGCTTTTGACTATATTAAAAATTCAGATGCGATACTCTTTGTGACCTATTATAATCACGCCTTTTCTAAAGCGGACCGCGAGTTTTTAATACAGCTTGGTCGCGTAAAGGACACCTTTTCAATGGATAAGATGTTCTTTCTTGTAAATGCAATTGACTTGGCACGTGATGAAGAAGAGGTACAAGAAGTTCTTGGCTATGTAACAGATCAATTAATTCAGTATGGAATCCGTATGCCTCATGTTTATCCCGTTTCAAGCATGTTAGGTTTAAAAGAGAAAGAAGAAGCGATAAATGAAGGCTCTCGTTTGGATCAATTCGAAGAAAGATTCTACTCGTTTATTGAAAACGACTTAACGGAGATCGCCCTAACATCAGCTATGTCAGAACTAAACCGAGTGAATCATGTACTAAAAGCTTTTATCCATCATGCGAAGCAGAATCGAGAAAAAAAGGAATCATACTTACTAACTCTACGGGATCAAGAGGAAGCTATTGGAAATCTGCTTCGTATAGATGATCAAGAACAAAATCTTCAAAAAAGATTAAATTTAGAAACCGATGAGTTAGCCTTTTATATTAAGCAAAGAGTATTTTATCGATTTAATGATTTCTTTAAAGAGGCCTTTAATCCGTCTCTATTAAAGGATGATGGAAGAAGTATGAAACAGGCGTTACAAAGAGGACTTGAAGAATTTTTAACAAGTATTGGATATGATTTTGCTCAAGAATTAAGAGCGACTTCACTAAGGATTGAGTCATTCATAGAAAAGTTACTGTTAGAAGTTGAACAGCTACTTGAAGGCTCAATTGCAGATATCAATAAAGATATATCCTTTCATTCGTATGAGAAACGTGCGTGGAAAAGTATAGAGTTTGCAAATGCCTTCGAGAATTTAGAGGCTCACTTATTTAAAAAAGCATTGGGCTATTTTAAAAATCCAAAATCGTTTTTTGAACGAAATGAAAAACGACTTATGATGGAGGAGCTAGAAGTCATTTTATCCCCACTAGCGAACAGTTATGTGGAGGAAGGAAGTCAACGATTAAAAGAGCATTATCAAGAAGTGATGAATGCTGAGATTCAGACATTGAAAGAACAAATGGCAAGAGAGTGCCTAGACTATTATGAAGGGTTACGGGCTGCTCTCAGTGATGAAACCTCTATCAGTAATCTTGAGGAAACAGAACTGAAGCTAGAGGAACTATTAAGTAAATAATTCTTTCTATAAATCCCTTTGAAAAGGGATTTATTTTTTTTTTGCCGAATCGTTATAATTAGAATTGTAAAAAAATTCTAATTTCTCGGAGGTACATATGATTTCTAGTGGATATACTGTTACAAAAAAGAAAAAAACAGATTTTACTCAAATGTTAGTTCCGATAGCCATCATTCTAATTCTCGGATCTATCTTTATTGCCTTGTTTTTTCTTGCTCCGATCCAATTTCTACTTTATAAGCCAAGTGGGGAGTGGTTTTTTGAGCCGCCAAAAAATGCTTATTATGCCTTCATTGGTGGGATCCTTCTGGTAGCAGCGATGTTAATAGGAACGGCTATTGCTATCAATAAAGACAAGATGACTAAGGGAATAAAGGGTTTGATTTCGTTAGGATATATTTTAAGTGTGCTGATCTTGGTATTGAGTGTTAACCAATATCATTATGCAAATCAATCAGGTATAGTCGTCAATCGCTTTTTAAGCTTTGGAGATGAGAAATATACATGGGAGGATATTACTTCCGCAAAAGAACAAGCAATTGTGAAAAACGGAATAATGAGTAGCGGAACACTGACACTTACTTTTTCAAACGATAAAAGCTATACCTTATTGTTAAATGAAAATGTAAGGAAAGCAAAAATGGCTATGTACTATGAATTAGAAAAGCAGGGAATTGAAGTTAAGAGAACGCAATAAAGAAAACAATACCATCTTTGATCATTAATTTTCATGTTATAATGGGAATTATGCTCTAAGAGGAGGACCATGAATGACAAACGAATCTAAAGATCGTTCCCTATTACTTGTTGATGGGATGGCACTGTTATTTCGTGCGTTTTTTGCAACAAGTGTATCGGGTCAATTTATGATAAATTCTAAAGGAATACCAACAAATGGTGTTCATGGTTTTGTGAAACATTTTTTAACGGCGATATCAACCTTTAAGCCAAGCCACGTAGCTGTTTGCTGGGATATGGGAAGCAAAACATTCCGAAATGAAATGTTTACAGAATATAAAGCTAATCGTTCAGATGCACCCGTTGAATTGATTCCACAGTTTGATTTAGTCAAGGAAGTAGTTAGTGCATTTGATATTCCTAATATTGGGTTAGAAGGGTATGAGGCAGACGATTGTATTGGTACGATAGCCAAGGCTTCTATGAACGATTTTGAGGTTAGCATATTAACGGGAGACCGTGATATTCTTCAATTGTTAGATGAACGAATTAAGGTCATATTACTTCAAAAAGGGTTTGGAAATTATGCTGTTCATACCCCTGATTCTTTCTATACAGACAAGGGGATTCTCCCAAGGCAAATGATTGATGTAAAAGCGTTAATGGGAGATCCTAGTGATAATTATCCAGGTGTAAAAGGAATTGGAGAAAAAACAGCTCTTAAATTGGTTCAACAATTTGAGCATGTGGAAGGCATTATTTCGAATTTACAATTGCTTACTAAAGCGCAAAAAACAAAAATAGAGCAAGATTTGGACATGCTTTATTTAAGCAGAAAGCTTGCTGAAATCAAATGTGATGTTCCGATATCCTTCTCACACGAAGAATCAGTATTCCAATTCAACCAGGAGAAAGTTCTCACAAAGTTTAAAGAGGTTGAGTTTAGAGGGCTGGATCGTTTATTGCCAGACCAGCAAATACTAGCGTAATCGAAAGCTGCCCCATAAATTAGGGCAGCTTCTTTCTAATTAAATTTTAGTATTGCTTTTCTTAGCTCTATCTTCTAATTTACTTTTCGGATTCGGTGTAAATTCAGCATCCTGTCCATATCCTTGAGGATTCACACCAGGAGCTTTTGTACCACGGTTTGTATGTGAGTTTTTTCCTCCCATTTTCATTCCTCCTAATATAAGGTTGTTACTGCCTTAACGATAATATTATTACCTAATTGCATAATCTCACTCTTCTTTCTTCACAATAAAAAGGAGGTGAGAGATTGTGAATAAAGGTGTCTATATAGCACTTTCAAGTATAGCTTTAGCACAGGGATTGAAAATCCCTATTCATTATTGGAAGAAAAAGGAGTTTAGACCAGATTTATTTTTTCAAACGGGTGGGATGCCTAGCTCTCATTCCGCTGGTGTCGCATCTTTAACCACATATATTGCTTTAAATCGTGGTTTACCGACCATAGATTTTGCTCTGTCTCTTGTTTATGGATTAATTGTTATGTATGATGCGCAGGGGATAAGAAGGCAAACGGGTGAGCTTACATTAAAAGTGAATGACTTGGATGATTTACTTGATAAAGTGAATCATGAAAAACCCGTACATTTTGAAGAAAAGGCCCCAGATAAATTGAAGGAAATGCTTGGTCATAAGCCAGAAGAAGTAGTGGGTGGAGCGCTTCTTGGGGTGTTAACTGGGACTTTAGGCTATTTAATGGATAGAAAAAGATAGAAAAATGTCGATTGATGAGATAAAATCAAGAAGATGTGAAGCGATCATAGGGAGTGTAGAGAACCTTGAGTACGGAAGAGTATGTAAGTCATTTATTAGACAAAGGATTCCTTCTAAAGGATGATGCGATTGGCTTTATTTATTTTGGGAAAAATTATACCGGTGCTTCTGATGAACTAGCAAATGTAGCAATTGAAGTCACACTAAAGGCTCAAAAAAGCTTTGATGGTAGCTTTTATGTGTCTCTTCTTGAATGGCTATTGTCTAATCAAATTAAAACGAAAAAAGAGGCTTATCAATTTATAAGAGAAGCCGAGCTGCTGACGATATAGAAAAAGCGTGTGAGGTTCACACGCTTTTTTTATATCGCTTGCTTTTTTTCGGTATATAAGGAATGCTTTTTTTTCACTGGCAGTTCAGCAAAGATCATCCCGGCAAAGATACATATACAGCCAAGTAACGCATGGGATGTTAGTCTTTCATCGGCCCAAACATAAGCAGTAATCGCAGCGAACACAGGCTCCATGGCAAAAATTAAGGCAACTCTTGTTGGAGTCGTATATTTTTGAAAGCTTGTTTGAGCAAAAAAGGCTATAGCTGTTGCGAATATAGAAGTAATAAGTAATGCAATGAGTACATCTTGTTGTCCGAGAATATCTAGACGAAAGGCTAAAGAATATTCTTCAGTAAATAACGCTAGCAAACCTGACAAAACAGATACTGTGAAGATTTGAATAACTGTCAGCAACAAAGTCGGGAATTTTTCACTGTACCTACCTGTAAAGATAATATGCATGGCAAAACCAACGGCACAAGCGAGGACAAATGCATCTCCTCGATTTAAGGCTGTTATATCTGTTAAAGTTAGAAGATATAATCCGATCGTTGCAATTCCTACTCCGATCAAAGCATTTCTTGTGGGTCTTTGTTTTAGTAAAGATAGAGAAAATAGCGGAACGAGTACAACGCTTAGTCCGGTGATGAAACCAGCTTTAGAGGATGACGTATAAAGTAATCCGACAGTTTGAAAAGCATATCCAGCAAATAGCCATCCTCCGAGTAAAATGCCAGACGTAAGAATGGATCGATTGAGTTGTACTAGCTGTTTTCGTTCAAATATCAATAGCCATCCTCCAAGAATTAGTGCAGCGATAAAAAAACGAATGGAGTTAAACGCGTTTGGTGGCAAGGATGCAATTGCATTTTGAACGAGCACAAAAGTTGAACCCCACACAAGGGCAACCAGAAGTAAACTAATGTCTGCAAATAATGACTTTTTCATTTGTCCTCGTTCTCCTTGATCTCTTCATTTTTTCGAATAGCCGCTCGGGCAAGTTCATCTGCTGATTTATTTTCTGAGCTGGGTATCCATTTCATAAAGAATAAATCAAATTCTTTAGAAAGGGTTAAAGCTTCTTCAAGTAAAGGAGCAAATTGCTTGTTTTTCACAAATTCCTTTTCAACTGCTCGATTTACCAGTGCGGAATCGGTCCGAAAGGAGACTACTTGATATCCATTCTTTCTACATATTTTTAATGCTTCAATAAAAGCATAATATTCAGCTTCATGGTTGCTCATTACACCTAAGGGAATAGAATAGCGTTCAACTTTGCCATTCGCTTTAATAAAAATACCAGCTCCACTAGGTCCTGGATTGCCAGCACTAGCACCATCAATGTATACTTCAATCATTGATTTCCTCCAATAAAAGACATTTTTACATAGTATAAGCTAGTTTAACATATTTTTTGATTAAGCGTATGAATGGTCAGAAAAAAGCTCTTGATTCAAAATACCAATCTTTTGTAATTTTTTTATTAAAAAGGAAAAGATAAAAACATCGTAAAAAGCAGCTATTCATAATGAGAGGATGAAATGTATGAAATATAAATTAGAGTATAAATATAAAATAAAAAATATTGATCCGGTGGCTTTAACTTCTAATAATTTTTTGTCAGCTGAGGATGCAATAATTGCTGGTGAAGAGCTTGAGAAAACTGGAAAAGTACTGGATTTAGAATTTCATGATGAAATGGGCTCCACGTGGACCCTTAAGGAATTGAAAAAGCTATCGGAAGAAATTGAGGAGGAACCACATGATGTTCTTGTCTACTTTGACGGTGGACATGACATTAACAACAATCGGGCAGGTATAGGTGCGGTTATTTATTATAAACAAGGTAAAAAGAAATTTCGTCTTCGTGCAAATGAAGTAATTGATGAAATGGAGACAAACAATGAAGCGGAATATGCAGCTTTGTACTTTGCTCTTGATCTGCTAGAAGAGCTTGGGGTAACTAAGCTTCCTTGTGATATTAAGGGAGATTCACAGGTGGTTCTGAAACAATTAGAAGGAGAATGGCCGTGTTATGAGGAAAATTTAAATCGCTGGCTTGACCGGATAGAAGAAAAAATAAAAAAATTAGGCTTACTTCCTCGTTATGAAGCGATCTCTAGAAACGATAATAAAGAAAGTGATAAGTTGGCGACGCAAGCTCTAGAAGGCAAGTCTATTCATAGTAAAATGCAGGTGATTTAATAAAAGGTGGGGATTATGCTGAGTAGGCAACAAATATTACGAGAAGTAGAAGAATTAATAG
>Ga0182742_1001337_pt1 | contig 32067 bp, 33 predicted proteins | sample eDN5th37CBELigMG_FD_128880 | JGI IMG/M metagenome (GOLD analysis project Ga0182742, IMG submission 128880) | Enriched Miracle-Growth compost microbial communities from Emeryville, California, USA - eDNA 5th pass 37_C BE-Lig MG (version 2)... ... | reverse complement strand
TCTGTCGGCTCAAGGACTTCCGTCGTATCGCAACGCGCTATGACAAGCTCGCCCAGAATTACTTGGCCGCCGTCCACATCGCTGCAATCATCGCGTTCTGGTTATGAGTCCCGACCCTAGAGCTTCGACGTGGGAGGGAAACTCCGAAGACGTTTGCCGCAAAGAAGTGGGTTCCATGGCTCTGTGCTTATACTGGAGCGCGGGTCGGCGAGATGGCGCAGCTGCGGAAGCAAGATGTTACGAAGGAAAATGGCATCTGGGTCATTACAGTGACCCCTGAAGCTGGAACGGTGAAAGGCGGTGAGGCGAGACACATACCCCTGCACGATCATTTAGTTGAACTTGGACTTCCTACGTTCGTTGCTTCCTCAGCAGGTGGCCATTTATTCCTGAGCCCTGCAGCCAACGGAGATGTTTTGGGTCCACTTCAAGGTTTGAAGAACCGCCTGTCGGAGTTCGCCCGCGAGCTTGTGCCTGATCCGAATGTCGCGCCCAATCACGGCTGGCGGCACCGCTTCAAAACGCTTTGGCGAGAAGCCGGATTAGACCCCCGCATTATGGATGCTATTCAAGGCCATGCGCCCAGAAGGGTTGCAGACGACTATGGGGATGTCACGATCAAAGCCATGGCAGCGGCCCTTGAAAAGTTCCCACGCTATCAAATCGGCTGATGTCGCTAAATTTGGCTGGATGGGCTTATATTGCTGCAATATAACAATTCGATTGACTGAAACTGTCCTAGTTTGAGCTAAGCTGGCTCGGCTATAGGCGTATAGTCCCGCTTCGCCCAAGCTGCTAAACGGTATCAATGCTGCTGCGGATCGTTGAAGCACCTACTGGCAGACGTTGAGATCATTGTATGAAACTAACACCTTGGGACCCAGACCTGCGTAGCATTGTCGATCGAATTGATCGAGGTGATATAGACTTACAACCAGACTTTCAGCGTCAGGAAGTTTGGTCTCTAAACAAGAAAAGAAAATTGATCGACACTGTATTGAGGGATTGGTCTATCCCGCCAATACACCTAGTCGTTACTGAAAGTAATCAGCTGGAAGTTCTGGATGGTCAGCAAAGACTGGCAACAGTCCGTGATTTCTTGAACGATCAGTTCTCGATTGACGCCAACATAAATCCACCAGATGAGCGACTTTCTCACCTGCATGGTAAGTTTTATTCGCAACTAGACGCAATAACACGGCGGAAGATCGACCAGTATACAATCCGGGGCTTTCGCATCACCGACTATGCTCCAGAGGAGCCGAATGAGCTCTTCTATCGTCTTAACCAGCCTACAAGCTTGACTGCGGGTGAGCAGCGAAACGCGTTGTATGGGCCAGCTCGGAAGCAACTGAAAAGCCTTGTCACAAAGTTTCAGAAGTTAGGTAACGCAAAAGAGACCATCGGCTTCTCGAACGCTCGGATGTCCTATGATGATGTTATCGCAAAGCTCCTATTCTTTTTAGACAAGCGCACATTTGGGATAAAAAGCACAGAGAGCTTAATTTCAGACAGGTTCCGCCACCCTGACGGGTTCGATCATACCGTGACAGAGTGGGCGGCGAGATGCATCGAACAGTTCTCCGAAGCTCGTGAAAAAGTCGGGCCCCAGCGGTTCAACAAGGCCAGCATTTTATCATGGCTCTTGTTTTATGCGCGGGCGAATACCGGTTCAGCATCTCTACCTATGGAAATCTACTTTCAAGCGCAGGCTAGTAAGTCGGGTCGCGACTTTATCTCCGATGCAGTAGCTGTATTCGCTGACAGAGCCAGTCTACGTGTGTCCGATGTCTCGTCCGTAGTCTACCGAGACTTCTGTCTCTGGTATATCTACTACTTCAAAGAGAATGGTGCATTCTCTGAACCAGCCTCAGACCAGATAACAATTGTGCATGATACGCTTAGTGAGCGGCCGGACTGCACTTTTGAACTCGTGCTCAACGAAACTTTGGACATTGCGGCTTGGAGTTCTCTCGCATGAGACACGCTCGAGCCGAAGATTATCACCGGCGAATTCGGGAAAAACCCGACCACTGGCCAGTCCGGATCAACCGGGTCGCGTTCAAAGGTATTCCAGGTTTAGGTGAGGGGGACATTCCCCTGTCATCAGTCCTTACCGTGCTCTGTGGGCCCAATGGTGTAGGCAAGACAACTCTGCTCCGAGCAATTTGGGCATCATTGGACCGGGATGCTGCAGCAGGAATAATCACAACAGCACGAAAGCTCACAGCTGGAACAGCCTCAGTTGATATCATTCAACGAGGTGATGCCGTCACCTGCACCACGACGTTTGTGGATGGCGAGATCGAAGGTGAGTGTGACCACGACATCGAGATAGTTCACATCGATACGTCCAGCGAGGTGGTGCAGCAGCAGGAGATTTTCTGCAAGTCTGAGAATGCCGATGACATAACTAATGGCGCAGGTGCCAGAGCCCTAAACAGCAAAGAGTTGGCAAGTCTGAATTACCTGACGAAGCGTGATTATAGCAGCGTCAACATCTATGAAGTGGAGCTATTTAAGAAGGTGGTGCCCTTCTTTGAGGTAACCTTCGGCTCCGACCGCTACGACAGCAGAACGATGGGCGGGGGAGAACTTGCGGCCTTCTATCTATGGTGGGCTCTCGATCGAGCAGAAGATTGTTCCATAGTTCTGATCGAAGAACCTGAATGCTACTTGTCACCGGGATCGCAAGAGGCTTTTCGTGACTATCTCGCCAGCGCCATGTTCAACAAGAAGCTGTGCGTAGTCATGACGAGCCACTCGTCACAGATTATCTCACCACTTCCAAAGGAGAGCGCCCGCTACTTCCGGCGGGATGCAGCTGGAATAAAGCTGATTACGGATCGTCCGCCACCGATCTTGCTAGAGAGTTTAGGCATCAAGCCCCCGATCGATACGCTGGTTTTTGTTGAGGATGCTGCAGCAGCTATATTCTGCAGGCTCTGGCTCGAGCGGTTCGACCCAAATTTAGCTCGCAGGATAGAGATTGCAGTTCGCAATGGTGATGGCGAGATCATCAACGCAATAAGGCAGTTGCCCGGTCCGTATCGCTTTCTTCGCTTTGTTGGCCTTTTCGACGGCGACATGAGAGGAAAGGTCCCTAAAGATGTAGACAGTTCAAGTGTTTGCCTGCCGGGCGATCAAGCCATCGAAAAAGTCTTTCGACAGATGGTTACGAGCGATCCCTCGAAGGTCTCAGAATTTACCGGGAGAAATGATCTAGAGACCATTCTTTTCGGTCTGCAGGGGTCAGATCATCACGAGTGGTATGAGAGGCTTAGCTTGCATCTTGGACTTAGCAAGCCGCAGTTGTTCGCTGTTCTTTTCTCCATCTGGATGCGTGATGAGAAGAACAGAGCAGAAGCGGCTGCTGCGTATGAGCAGCTTCTGGTCTTGGTCGAAGGACCTTCGACCACAGCCGAAACGAATACGATCCCAACCGAAAAGGGGATGCAGCAGAAAGAAGCTTCAGATGCTCCGTCCGCTAGTGCCTCTGATCACAGTCCTTCTATAGACCTCAGCCAGACCCCTGGACATCTGACGGAAAAATCTGAAGGGGCTTCTCCCACAACAAGTGGGTCCTGAGCCCCCCATACCCGCACTCAGCTTTCGGCTAGTGCTGAAACAGAGCATGACAATGCCGCCAAGCCAATCAGTTTCGAGAGCAGAGTTTGAGGTGCTCTTCCCCGTAGATGAAAAAATTGGATTGAGGCGGAGCGCCGATGCAGTCCGCGCTGACCTAGACGAAGCTTTAGCTGAGGAGGTTATTAAACATAAACCTCGAGTGTCGGCAGGTAGCCGCGGGGACCGCAGGTTTGTGATTGTGACTTTCTTTTCAGAGAAGGATGCAATCGCTGGACGGATGAAAGCTGAGCGTGGGACATGAACAATCCATTCATAAAATAGCCTCCTGTGGCTGACCACCAATCAGAAGGCTTTATCAGCTTGGAAGATCGAAAAAGCACTGTTGACACAGGGGAGCTTTTACATTTCTCTCGATGAACGTTGAGTGAAACGTGAAGCCATGAAAGCAATTGCCTACTATCGCGTCTCCACTGACAAGCAGGGTCGATCAGGCTTGGGGCTCGAGGCACAACGCGAGGCTGTCAGGACTTTCCTTGAGGGAAGGGGGTGGCCCCCCTTAATGGAATACACCGAGATTGAGAGCGGCAAGCGCAATGACCGACCTCAACTTGCCCGGGCTCTTGAGGCCTGCCGCCTCTACAAGGCCACCCTCGTTATCGCAAAATTGGACCGACTTGCTCGCAATGCTGCTTTCCTTCTGTCCTTGAGAGACGCTGGGGTCGACTTCGTATGTTGTGACATGCCTGATGCCAACCGCCTCACGGTCGGGATCATGGCACTCATTGCGGAGGATGAGACCGAGAGGATTAGCGCCCGTACAAAGGCTGCTCTTGCAGCGGCAAAGGCCAGAGGAAGGGTCCTTGGAGGTTTCAAGGGCTACAAGCCTTCAGGAGAGGACCGGAATAAAGCTCTTGAGGTCCGCCAAGCAAAGGCAAGAGCGAAGGGAACCCTCATAGCTCCTATCATAGGGGAGCTTCGGCAGGCGGGTGTCGTTTCCCTGTCTGGAATTGCCAAAGCCCTAAACGACCGTGGGATAACAACAGACAGAGGAAACCAATGGCATCCCACATCAGTGGCTCGCCTATTGGAGCGGCTTGACCTTGAGTGAAAGGATAAGCCCTCACCTTCAGAAGAAACCAAAACTCCGCCTGCATCAAAAAGTGCAGTCACTGCACCGACCGACACTGAGTAAGGTTCCACCTTTAGCCAAGGAATGAATTAGGTGGCACCTCCAGCCAAAGAGCAGGATGAATAGGTTCCACCTCAAGCCAAATACACGGTGGAGCATGTGGTAGCGAAAGCAAGCGCATGAAAAGCGCAGTCTTACTGCCCCTTATTTGTCCGCCACGTTAGAGAGAAGGGCTGCTCAGGAGCGCACATTGCTCACAAACGGGAAACGGCCCGGAAGGTTGAGCCCTATGCCTGTCTTTATCTGTTTTGCTGCGATAACTGGCGACCACGTTCTCTCATCTGCTGGGGTGTGCCGAGTATATTACTCAAGCCCGTGACACCCTGAAAAAACACCCTTCAATCAACACAGCGAAGCCCGTCGAGAAGCCCTCGGCGGGCTTTTCCATTTGTAGAGAAACAACAGCAATGGAATACAAACGCGAGATCTTGGACCGCGCCACGGGTCATCTCATTGAGGTCTCAGTAGGTGACTGGATCACGGTCACCGAACTTGGCCATCGATACGGACTTGGTGAAAAGAAAGTGCGTGCCGTCCTGCACCACATTGGCCTCTTGGCTCCAGAGGAGGGACGCTATCGCTTGACCCGGTGTGCAGTCGAAAAGGGGCTTGGGATGCGTCATGACCGGCCCCGCAAATCAAAATACCCATTCGACGTAATCAGCCCAAAGGGCCAGCGCCTGATCGAGCAAATCTGGTCCGAGGCCTATGATGATTACGAAGCTGAGAGGAGGGGAGATGAACAGATTGCCGAGGCTCTCTCAACTCTCGATGCTTTCCGACGGTCTCGCCGCAGTATGACAACACAGGAGGAGGTCTGTTGGGTTTTGGACCATTACCCGAGCTTGAGCCTTCAGCAGGTAGCCTCGGTAGTGGAAGTGGATCGCGCCTTGGTCAGCAGATACGCAAAACGTAGAGCCGATGATCGCGGTTATTGGAGACGTTGGAAAAGGCTTTCCGGTGACAATGCCCGAACCCCTGAGGCTCCAAAGCCGCTACAGGTCTATATGACGGCTTCAGAGAAAATATTTACTCCCTCATAGAGAGCCCTCAATCCTGCACCGCGCGGGCACTGAACCGAAAACGTCCCAAAACTCAACACGTATATTAACGGAGCAGAATAGGCGGTGCCTTGGAACGTTCCATAACGGCAACGCGTGCAAACCTCCCACGAGGCCTTAATGCACGCTCAAATCATCTAGGTGGCTGGTTCTGGGCGCCAGGGAGACCAAGCAGAATGTGCTGCATGTGTTCGTTCATCTGTGTTGCCAACCCACCCCCGACAGGATCGAGGCTGCCGTTGGCTCCATAGGTCAGGAGCAACTTCAACGGCGTTGGAGTTTGCATGTGAGCCACTGTTGGCAGCTTCACCAAGCTCTGCCCCATGAAAATGACAGGGCGCACCACCCTTCCCTTGAACAGGTCATCCCATTCAGATTGGGGGCGATTTTGCTCAGCATTGCTTATAAGTTGTTGCAACTGCGCCTTCAAAGCATCAATGGCAGCCTGCAGATTGGGAAATGGGGTCTGCGGGTTCCACAGTGCCTCATGATCCAACGCATTCTTAGCATTGATGATGACCATGCCATGATCAGCTTGGCATTTAGGGTCATCAATCTGCTTAGCGCCCTCGCTTATCCGGTCAAAGATTGTCTGTCCGCGATTTGTCGAAATCGTCTTGATTGCAAGAGCCCATCGCCTTGGTGTCTTTGCAACGAACATCTCCTCGACGGTAAAGACCACGTCTGGATTGTCGCCCTTTGATTTGACTGGATGATCGAGACAAACGTCTGTTCCGACATGAGCGGCCAGGCACCCGATGTAGAGTTCCGCCATTTTCCGAGCAGTATCGTCATCGTAGCCACTGGCGGCGTTCTGCCCCAGCGATGCCGCACGCACCTTAGCCTCAGCAATCAGCTGCAGGTGGGGGATGAACGTAGAAAACTCACGGATAGTAGCGACAGACAATACCTTCGCTGCCAAATCGTGAAGGCCCGCCGCGGTTCGCAGGATCGCTACCCGGTTTGGTCCTTGGGCTAGATTTGGGTTTTTCATCACCTCAAGCAGTTGCGTGAGCGAGAGAAGCTCATCTTCCAGTTGAGATCCAAGCGGAGGATTGATCGCATTGTTGTGCAACAGTTCCAGGAACCGGTTTCCAACATCATTTGCAGATGCGTAGGGCACAAACATCAAAATAACTCCTGCCTTCCTGAGCGGTCATAGCACAGGGGGGATCTGACTAGCCATGCCACTCTGAAGTTGCCAGGAAGAGCAGCGGTCTCCCACGTTTGGGCGACAACAACGCTCGACAGAAGCTACAGAGGGGTGATACAAACCGTTCAATGGGTGTCATGTTAAGCAATTGATTTTATAGAGAATACTTTGGAAAATGCCCGGTCCTCTCCTGGGCACCAACCACTCTCTAAGTGGTTGATGCATTGAGATTTCAAGGTAATTCGGCCTGAGACCGGTGGAGAAAGCCGGGCGCATTCTTGTCCGAATGCCAGCAATGAGCGGCTGGCCCGATTCCCAATATCAGCAATTTGAACGGTGTGTCCCTTTGGACGCGGTGAACCGCCCGCAAGGGCGGCCTGTCTGTGTCCAGCCGCCGCCGGTCAAAGGCGCGAAAGCTGCACCGGCGATTGTTCAAGGCCGGAGCCAAAGCTGGTGTTGCGGTTCGTCTCCTGACGTCCGACAGCCGCACCTCTCGTCTTGCGGCCGTCCTCGGCGATCGGAAGGCCGGGGCGAGCGGAGCGTCGCGCAGAAGCAGCGGCTGCCGGAGCGGACAGGGCATGAGATTCCGTCCGCTCCTGCTCGGTCAGAGGAGCCAGTCCCCACCTGCCATCCCTGCCCCGGTGTTGCCGCTGGTGTCCTGATCGAGGCTGTAGGTGACCGTGAGGATCGGCGCTTCGTCGCTCTCGGAGGATGAAAAATCCCAGCCATTGGTGCTCGAAGGCTGGAAGAGCCAGCCATGATTATCGGCGCCGCCGGCCCAAGCCCGCAGGCTCTCGGTCACGTCGAAGGTGCTCGCCCCGAGCGTCTTTTGTGAGCCGGTCACGAGGTCCGGTTCGGCGACAGCCTCGGTTCCGTCGGCCTGAACGCCGGCGTCGAGCGACTGCCATGTGTCGGTCGCGTCCGACCAGGCGGTCAGCATGCGGTGGATCTCGGCTCCTCCGCCCTTGTCGGTCGTCTGCAGGGTGAGAGTGGCCTCCGTGATGTGCGCTCCATCCGGGATCTGGCCTCCAGGACCGAACAGGCCGTCGAAACGCAGCAGAACCTGATTCTCGCCGCCGCCGCTGCTGGCATCGACGCTGAGATTTGTCGTGCTGCCATAGGCCGTGGCGGGCTTGGCCTCCCGCAGCGTCGTGTCGAAGGTGCCAGCATAGCCGTTCAGGCCCTGCTGGAGAATGACCTGGTGCGTCCCCGAGGGCGGCTCGACCGGCGGCTCGGACGAGACCGAATAGGTATCGATCAGCGAGCCTCCATCGGCGATCGACCACAGCTCGAAGGTGAGGGTCGAATCATTTGCCTTGACCAGCATGCTGCCATGATCCGCCCGGTAGCGCAGGGCGCTGTCGGGGTCGATGGTGCTGCCGAATGAAGAGATTCCGGCTCCTCCGATCCCGTTCACGAAGTATGGGATGGTGACGCCATCCCCGTTGTCGTCCTTGATCAGGCGCTCGTAGCTGTGCTCATGGCCGGAAAGAACCGCGTCCGCTCCCCATTCCTCGTAGGGCCAGCGCAGGGCAGTTTGGGGCCCGTGCCCGCCTGACGAATAAGGCGGATGATGCATCACCACGATCTGCCAGGGAGTGTCCGAACTCTTCAGGCCGGCCTCCAGCCAGCGCGCCTGATCCGAGTCGGCCGTGCGGCCGTCCGGCTCTCTCCCGTCGGAGTCGAGCACGAAGAAATGCACCGGTCCCTGGACGAAGTCATAGTATCGTTCGGTTCCGGAGGAGGCCTCGGGCAAAGTGAAGTAGTCGAGATAGCCATCGATACCGCCGCCATCTGACCAGTCGTGGTTGCCAAGGGCAGGAAAGAAGCGGTTGGTCTCGCTCCCGGTGCCAAAACCGCCTTTGTAATTGCCAATGTAGTCGGAGTAATACTTGCCGATTGCGTTGTCTTGGGTCCGGCTGCCGTAAGTGTTGTCACCGACGGTGACGATGAAATCCGGATTTTGCGACTTCACGAGGTTCGCCACGGCGAGTTCATCGCCGTTGTCCGCTCCGTAGTCGCCAATGATTGCGAATGTGGCTGCTGACATGATTCCCTGCCATGATTCAAGGAGCAAAGACCCGGCCATAAAGGCCAAATCGGCCTGATCTGTGCCGGCAGGCTTCGCCTATCCAGAATAGTCAGAGCACGGACGCCGTCCTGCTGTGGCCGAGGCCGGTGTCGGGCCCGAAGCCCGCGCATGAGGGGCGAAGCCCGCCCTGGCGACAGGGCTGTTCTACTCCATCGACGGCCGGCAGGGGCGGGAACATCGCGGCCGGTGGCCGCCAGAGCCGATTCCACCTGAGTGGAACGGCTCTCCGGGGGATTATTCCGGCATGCCGGATTGACGGGCCAGGAGGTTGCGCTCGACGCTCTGCAGATGCGCCCGCATCGCTCCGGCGGCGCCCTCCATGTCGCGGTTCTCGATAGCCGCGATGATCACTTCGTGCTCGGCGAAACTGTGGTGATCGGGGCGCGGCTTGATGGGGTTCGACCGGAGCCGGCCCCAGGTGACGGCCCGGCGCAGGGCGTTCAGCATGTCGAACATCCCGAGGAGCGGGGTGTTCTGCGTGGCCTCGGCGATGGTGCGATGCAGGCGGGTGTCCCAGTTTTCGTATTGCCGCCACGTGGCGGCCTCGCGCGTGCGCGCCTGGCACATCCTCAGCCCGGCCAGGTGCATGGGCGTCGCCGTCAGGGCCGCGGCCCTCGCGATCTCGGGCTCGATGACCAGGCGCGCGCGCATCAGCTCGGCCGGATTGGTCCGCTTGGCCATGGTGGCGATGTCCGACAGGGTGTCGGTGGGGCGGTTGCCCATGAACGTGCCCTTGCCGACATGGCGCCAGATCTGGCCCTCGGCCTCGAGCGTTCCCAGGGCCTTCCTCAGCTCCGTCCGGGTGACGCCGAGCGCCACCGCCAGATCGCGCTCCGGCGGCAGGCGGCCGTCCTCGGGCAGCTCGGCCTGGGCGAGGAACGCCCGCAACTGGCTGACAATGCCCCGGTTGGTCCCAGCCTCGTTCATCATGTGCATCATATGAATTCAACCAATCCTGAATTGGTTGAGCTAATATCTCATTCCATCACGCAGTCAACAGCAAAAACCCTTGACACGGCTGCGGCCAATTGCAACCAATAGCATATTGGTCGCGAATGGTGCGGCCGGACACAAGAGCGGGACAACCGCCCGAACCATCGGGAGAGAAACATGTTCAAGGGCTTGATGTGCTTAAAGGCGGGTGCCGCAGCTGTCGCGATTGGTGCGGCGCTGATGGCATCGAGCGCAGCGGAAGCTGCGAAGGTCCGTGTCGCGTTCGGCGACATCGCCAGTGTCGAATCGCTCCATCTGCTGGCCGCTTTCGAGCGTGCGAAGGAAAAGGGCGTCGATATCGACGTGACCTATCTCAAATCCGAAGACATCGCGGCTCAGGCCGTGGTCGGCGGCCAGGCGGATATCGGTGTGGGCGGTCCCTACGCGCTCGTTCAGAAGGTCAAGGCGCCGATCCGCATGTTCATGCAGCTTTCGACGCTGCGCTTCTATCCGGCCGTGAACGGCGAGTTCTACAAGACCTGGAAGGATCTGGACGGGCAGGAAGTCGCCGTCCACTCCCGCGGCTCCGGGACCGAGGCCATCATGAAGCTGATGGAGCAGCGTCAGGGCATCAAGTTCTCCAAGATCAGCTACATCCCGGGCGCGGAGGTCCGGACCGGCGCCCTGCTTCAGGGGAACGTCAAGGCCACCATCGTCGATTCATCCGGCCGTCGCCTGCTCGAAACCCAGGCGCCCGGGAAGTTCGTCATTCTGCCGCTCGAAGGGGTGAACGCGACGGACGAGGCCCTGTTCGCCAACACCAACTTCCTCGAGAAGAACGCCGAGGACGTCGACAAGATCGTCGAGGCCATCCTCACGACCTGGCGCGAAGTGACGGCCAATCCGGGCGTCGTGTCCGAATGGCGCGCCAAGTACAAGCTCATCCCCGACCTGCCGGACACCCAGGTGAGCGACATCGGCCCCTATTTCGAAGAGCTCGCACAGGCCAAGGCGCTCCCGCTCAACGGCGGCGGCGCGACCGCCGCGAAGGACGACTTCGCCTTCTACACGCTTGCCGGTCAGATCACGGGAGACCCCGCGAGCCTGAAGGTCGAGGATTTCTGGGACACCCGTCCGCTGGATCGCGTTCTCGCCAAAATCGGCACCATGTGAGGTGCCGCATGATGGCTTCCTCTCACGTCAATTCCCAAGTGGACGGCCCCGTGCGGGCCGTCCATCCGCCGGCCGGCTGGGGCTTGACCATCGGCCGCCTCTTCGCAAGCCACCCGATCGTCGTGAGGGCCACTTCTCTCGGCCTCTTCTTCCTGGCCTGGGAAATCGCCGGGCGCGTTCCGATCAGCTACGCCTTCCCGACGTTTCTCGACACGCTTTATGCCTTCGTGGCGATGCTGCTCGACGGCAGCCTCTTCGTGGCATACGCGTCCACGCTTCAGCCGCTGATCATCGGCGTCGCGATTTCGGCCTTCGTCGGGGTTGGCCTCGGCATCGTCATGGGGCTGTCGCGCAAGGCCGAGTGGCTCGCCGCGCCGCTGTTCATCGTCCTTCAAGCGGCCCCGATGGCGGCCCTCATCCCGCTCATCACCTTCATGTACGGCATCGGCCTGATGGCGAAGACCCTCGCGGTCATCATGCTGGCCCTGCCGGTCATCGTGCTGAACGGCTACAAGGCGATCCGGAATGCCAATCCGTCGCTGGTGGCCATGTGCCGTTCCTTCCAGGGCACGCGGCTGCAGCAGATCACCAAGATCATCATCCCGGACGCCAGCCCCGTCATCTTCGCCGGCCTGCGCCTTGGTCTCGCGGCCGGGTTCATCGGCGTCATCCTGGCGGAGCTCCTGATCACGCCCACCGGGATCGGCGACCTCATCACCTATCATCGATCCGTGGCGAACTACGCGGAGATGTATGCCGCCGTGGTCTCCATCATCCTGGTTTCGACCCTGACGCTCGCGGCCCTGGAGGCGTTCGAGATTCGTGTGCTGCGTCCCGAGAAGAAGAGAGGCTGACATGACTGCACCTACCGCTTCCATCCATGCCATGCCCGGCACCGACAGCGACATCGCGGTCGAGGTCAGGGGCATCGGCAAGAACTACGGCGACGTCGAAGCGCTGCGCCTGATCGATCTCGATTTTCCGCGCGGCAAGCTCACGACGCTGCTCGGGCCCTCCGGGTGCGGCAAGACAACCCTGCTCAAGATCATCGCCGGCCTCATCGAGCCGACCTCCGGCGAGGTGCGCGTCAACGGCAAGGTCGTCACCGGCCCCGGCCCGGAACGCGCTTTCGTGTTCCAGGACTTCGCCCTCATGCCGTGGGCGACGGTCATGCGCAACGTGGCCTTCGGGCTCGAACTGAAGGGCATGGGCAAAGCCGAGCGCCAATCCATTGCCCGCCATTACATCGCGGAGGTCGGACTGACCGGCTTCGAGGACAAGTATCCCCACGAGCTCTCCGGAGGCATGCGCCAGCGCGTGGGCCTCGCCCGGGCCTTCGCGGTCAACGCGGACGTGCTGCTCCTCGACGAGCCGTTCTCGGCCGTGGACGAGCAGAACCGCCGCATGTTCCAGGAGGACCTGCTGCAGCTGGTGGCGAAGGAGCGCAAGACCTTCATCTTCGTCACGCACAGCATCGAGGAGGCGGTCTACGTCTCGGACCGCATCGTGCTCCTCTCCCGCCGCCCGAGCCGCGTCGCGCAGATCATCGAGCCGAAGATCGACCGGTCCGCCTCTCCCGACGCCATCCGCCGTGACCAGGGCTATCTCGATACCGTCGAGGAGATCTGGCAGGGCCTCAAGCACTACGTGGATTGAGGAGGCAGCCATGACGTTCAAAGGCTACCGGGTGCCGATGATGGCATCCCTCCTGGTCTGGTGCCTGATCTGGGAACTCGTCGGCCGGGCCGGCCTGGTGTTCCTGCTGCCGCCGCTCTCCAGCGTGGTGATGGCCGGCATTGCGATGGTGCAGACCGGCACGTGGCAATCGGCGGCCCTGGTGACGCTGCACAGCTTCGCCATCGGCATGGCGCTGGCCATCGTCGTGGGAATCGTCCTCGGCGTGCTGATGGGGCGCTTCAAGGCGGTGGACGAGCTGTTCGGCATCTGGGTCAACATCTTCGTCAGCGCGCCGCTTTCGGCCCTGGTTCCGGTCCTGATGATCCTGTTCGGCATGGGCGAGACGACGGTCGTCGTCACGGTCTTCCTGTTTGCCGTGTGGATCATCGTGCTGGACACGCGAGCCGGCATTCAACACGTGCCGAACTCGCTGATAGAGATGGGGCGCTGCTATGGCGCCTCTCCCCTCGCTCTTTACGGGAAAATCGTTCTCCTTGCCGCACTGCCGGAGATCCTCGCGGGGATTCGCCTCGGCCTCGTGCGCGGCGTAAAGGGTGTTGTGATCGGCCAGCTTCTGGTGGCGATCATCGGTTATGGCGAACTGTTTGAGCTATATTCACGCAGCTTCGACATGGAGAACTTCTGGGCGCTGACGATCATCCTCTTCGCTGCGGCGATGCTGATGTCGGCGGCCATCGAACACATTGAGAAAAAAGTCGACTATTACGCAGGAGTAAGATGATGAATGCGCCTCTCGCCATGACCGGCTATGTCGTGCCGCCGGCACCGGTTGCCACCTTGCCCGTTCAGGGCAGCGACAAGCTGTTCCCCGTTCACCGCATCTATTGCGTCGGCCGCAACTACGCCGAGCACGCAATCGAGATGGGACACGACCCGTCCAAGGAACCGCCGTTCTTCTTCCAGAAGAATCCCGACAACATCGTCACCGACGGCAAATTTCCCTATCCGAGCCAGACCTCGGACGTGCACCACGAGATCGAGATGGTCGTGGCCCTCTCCAAGGGCGGCGACAACATCCCGGTGGAATCGGCACTCGATCATGTCTTCGGCTATGGGGTCGGCCTCGACATGACCCGGCGCGACCTCCAGGGCGAGGCCAAGAAGCTCGGTCGTCCGTGGGAAGTCGGCAAGGCCTTCGAGGCCTCCGCGCCGTGCGGCCCGCTGGTGCCTGCGAGCGAGATCGGCCATCCCAACGCGGGCGCGGTCACCCTGAAGGTGAACGGCGAGCTTCGCCAGCAGGGCGATCTCAACCAGCTGATCTGGAAGGTGCCGGAGATGATCTCCTACCTGTCGGGTCTCTTCACCCTGCAGCCTGGCGACATCATCATGACCGGCACGCCCGCCGGGGTCGGCGCGGTGAAGCGCGGCGACGTTCTTGAAGGCTTCGTCGAAGGAATCGGCAGAATCGAAGTCGTGGTGGTGTGAACTCGCGACGCCCCATCGTCACGTGACGATGGGGGCAGGGGGCTTTGACAGCGCCGCAGCGCATGGGCATGCGCTGCGGCGCAATTAAGAGCGACCAGAACGTCAAACCCGCCGTGCCGCCGGCCGGCCAAGCAAACCTTATCGGGATCCGGCTGCCGGTGGCGCGCCGGGCCGGGCGCCTCGTGCGGGGCCGCGGGCATCGCGGGCGGGCCGCTTGGGGGCTGCGATCAGTCCCTCCCGGATGGCCTGCTTGCGTGCGAGCTTGCGAGCTCTCCGGACGGCCTCCGCCTTTTCGCGCGTCTTCCGCTCCGAGGGTTTCTCGTAAGCCTTTCGCGCCTTCATCTCGCGAAAGATTCCCTCACGCTGCATCTTCTTCTTGAGCGCCCGGAGAGCCTGGTCGACGTTGTTGTCTCTGACGAAAACCTGCAAAGGATGTCCTATCTTTGGTGCGGTTGGATTCGTGTCCGCCGTGGGATTTCCCCTGGCGGACGGCTTGGAAAATGTACGAGAGCCGCCGCTCAGGCGTTTCGGATTTCGCTCTCCCGGACCGCTCTTTCGACGATGCCCGATTTGATGCGATACGAGAGCTCCCCGGTCTGATCGGCGGGCATGAGCCGGATGACCTCGTAAACGCTCGCGGAACTGGTCCGGCTGTCCGAGATCCCCGGCTGCTTCAGCCGGACCATCTGTTTGACTTTGAACTTGTGGGACATGGGAGGCCTCTCTTGAATGTGCAGATGCGGCGGCGGCCCTGAAGGAGCAGGCGCGCTTTACCTGACGCGCCTGATGCTGGTGATATTGCCTTCGGGCAACGAACCGTTTTCCTGCTGAGCACGGGCAATCTGGCTGACGGCTCGGGCATCGTGAGCTGTCGCCGGATCGTCGATCCAGAGATAGGCCGTGCGGGCGTTGTCATAGTTCACTGCAAACATCACCGATTTTGCAGGAGTGCTTTTGCGAAACGTATACATGCGATCCTCATTCTTTTTGACCAGCGGCCGATGGAATCTCATGGGACAACCGCTCTGGAGAGGAGCTGCCGATGACATCGCGCCGGTTTCATGGCCGGACAGTCCGAACTCATGATCCGGCAATCGCGCCGGACGGCCCGATCCCTTCAACGCCCCGGAATGCGCGCGCGTCTCCGCGAGGCCGCGGGGCTGCGTTCTGCTCGAGGTTTGGAGAGAAGGAGCGTGCGCCTGAGTACGAAAGGCGAAACGGACCATGTGTCCGGCCAAAGTCGATAATTATAAATAGGCATTTATCAGGTGAATTTCAAGGCTTAGCTCGAAACATCAAGTGACATGCTGTCAATTGCCGCTCAGGGGACAGTCATTCCCCTGAAGCGAGTGAGTTGTCGCTGCCCGAGCAGGACACGAAAACATTTGCGTCGTCAGAAATCCCGTGGCCCAAGTCCGCGAGAGCGGCCCCGGCCGGGCTCTAGGAAGTGCCTGAATTGACGATCATCGCTCCCGCGGCTGTGATGCGCCTTGGCTTGCCCGGAAAGCCGCGTCTTTCGGCGTTACGGCCGGAGGGGGCGGGTTCCGGTCATGGGTGCGACAGGGCATGGGCAGCCTCGAAGGCCGCGAGGCTCTCGTCCAGATGCCGGGACGACCTCGTCCCCGTCAAGATGACGCCCCTGAAGGGCCGTTCCAGGATGAAGGCCAGGGCCTCCTGCAGGGCTCGGGTCCTCTCGCCGGCCTCGTCCGGAACGATCCTGCCCATGCCGAAGGGGCGGTTGACCAGGACGGCCATGCCTGCCTCCCGAGCCATGTCGAAGGCCGGAGCCATGCCGGTGAACAGCCTGTTGTAGGGGATCTGGATGGATGCATAGGCGCCCGAGGCGCAGGCAAGGCGCGCCGCGTCGAGATCGCTGACGCTGGCTCCGATGGTCGAGACGCCGGTGGACCGGGCATAGGCGATGGCTCGCTCCACGTCCTTCGAGGCGAGTGCGGCGATGCTCGCCTTGTGGATCTGGAGGAGATCGATGCGCCCGAGCAGCTCCAGGCTCCTGTCCAGGCTCCGGCACAGGGCATCGTAGGAATGATCCGTGAAGCCGCTCTGCTCGTCCGGGTTCCAGTGCTCGCCCATCTTGGTGCCGACGGTCAGCGTCGGCGCCCGCGCTCCCGGGCTCTTCAGGAAGCGTCCGAAGATCCGCTCGCTGGCGCCATAGGCCGGAGCCGTGTCGAAGAACGTGACCCCGCGCGAGACCGCATGATGGAGCAGCGCGAGCGCATCCTCCTCCGCGGGAGGAAGCCCCTGGCGATGACCCCAGGCCCGGCCGATGGACAGGAGGCCCAGACCCAGAGTGACGGGAGCGCTTGTCCTGGTGTCGTTCATGACGATGCAGCCTTGGGGTGGAAGAACGATTGCGGCCTCACGTCTTTCATCGCGAACACGCCCCGGGTGGAGATGACCTGGCCTCTGTCGAGCCGGAGATCGCGGGCGATGCCCTGGCCCTTGAGGAGAGCGCCGCGCGCATCCGGATCGGGATCGCGGTAGGAATCTCCCGCCGCGAGATGGCAATTGTCGACCGCGATCGCGCCAAGGAGCTGGCTGCCCGATCCCAAGCTGGTCTCTCCGAAGACCGACGCGCCGCCCTGGTAGCGGCCGCAATCCCCGATGACGATCCGCGCGCCCGTGCGGTCGGCCTTGGCGGTGAAGCCGCCGCATTCCCCGAACAGGTTGCCGTTGCCGATCGTCACGGTGCCCGCTTCGGCCGCGAGGCGCGTGCCCGAATGAAACGTGTTGCCGTCCCCGACGATCACTCCGCCCGACGCGGAGCATTGGATGGTCACGCCGGGATAGAACACGTTTCCGGCGCCGATCCGCGCGTTGCCGGCGATGAGCGTGGAGAAGGGATCCAGGATGACGTTGCCCCGATCCGCGAGGGCGAGCACCGCCTCGATGCCGAGGAAACCGAGGGCGCGGCGCGCTTCGTCGATGGCCGCGACCACGTTCGCTTCAGGCACCATGGCGTCCTCGTTTCCGTCGTTGTCGCGACAGAGTTAAGAGGCGCGGCCTCCGGACCGCAAGGAATTTCACCCGCTCAATTCTGAGGGGCTGCCTGCCGATCCTCCGGGAGTGCCGGCGTCGCCCTGCGCCGCCAGCCGGATCCATGGCGACAGCCCCATCGGCCGGCATCTTCGCATGGATCGCGGCCGGGCGATCTCTTTCGCCGGCCGCCCGTTCTTCGGCGAGCGCTCCTGCTTGGTGCAGTTCGTCAACGAGGATCGCAGCCTCAAGGCCGATCAGATCCTCCGCTTCGAGGCCCTTCGCGCCCGTTGTGTCGGGCGAGGGGACGGCCTAGGATCATGAGCATGACCGAGAAGGATCCGACTCTGCCGGTGGATGACGATGCGCGGCAGCTCGCCAGAACGCTGATGCGCACCGCCCGCTCCGGTGCGCTCGCCACCAACGGCGCGGACGAAGGCATGCCCTTCGCCAGTCTCGTGGCGGTGGGAACCGATCCCGACGGATCGCCGGTGATCCTCACGTCCCGCCTCTCGGCGCATACGCGCCTGCTGGAGGCCGATCCGCGCTGTTCGCTGCTGCTCTCCGCCATCGGCAAGGGTGACCCGCTGGCTCATCCGCGCCTGACCCTCCTCGCCCGAGCCGAACGGCTGGAGCCCGGCTCCGACAAGGCGCAGCAGGTTCGCCGCCGCTATCTTCTGCAGCACCCCAAGGCCGCGCTCTACGTGGATTTTCCCGACTTCGCCTTCTGGCGGCTGACCGTAATCGCGGGCAGCCTCAATGGCGGCTTCGGCCGCGCCTACCGCATGACGCGGGAGGATCTGCTCACCGACATGTCGGCTTTTCCCGGCTTCGAGGAGCAGGAGGCCGGCGCGGTGGAACACATGAACGAGGATCACGCGGAAGCGGTGGCGCTCTATGCGACAAGGCTCTGCGGCGCGCGCGACGGCGCATGGCGGCTGATCGGCATCTGCCCCGAGGGGTTGCAGCTGGCGCTGGGCGACGAGCTGCTGTGGCTGCCGTTCTCCAGCCCCCTCGCGGGGCCGCAGGAGCTGCGCCCCAGGCTCGTGGACCTCGCCAGGCAAGCGCGCGCCCGAAACGCCTGAGGCGGGGCAGGTCCGCGGGCCTCAGCCCCGATCAGGAGCTTACGCCTTCGTCCCGTTTCCGTTCGCAATCCCGCTTCGGGGTTGCCTGCGGAGCCTGTTGCTGCTGTGCGAGGACGATGATGTCCGAGGCTCGTGGCGCGGGAGACGGCGCTGCAGGGATCGTCAGGAGGATCAGGGAGATTGCGCGAAGCATGTTCCGTTCCTTTGTCGAACCCTCGCGATCCTAGCGCATCGTGAGGAAAAGGGGATCCACTTTTCACCTCCGGCGCCTGATGCCGCAACGTGTTCCGGGCCCCTTGAAAATCGGATTTGGAATTCCCAGCATCATGAGCGCCAAGGCCTTCCAGGCTTGGCCTTGCGGGCGCCGGAGGGTGTCCGGCGCCCTTGTGGTTACGTTGCTCATCAGGAGGATGTAGCTATGAGATCGGCCTTCGACTTTTCTCCCCTTTACCGTTCCACGGTCGGGTTCGACCGGCTCTTCGATCTGCTCGACCAATCCTCGCAGATCGATTCCATGACCAACTGGCCGCCCTACAACATCGAGAAGGCGGGCGAGGACCAGTATGTCATCACCATGGCCATCGCGGGCTTCTCGACGGACGAGATCGAAATCACCCAGAAAGAGAACCAGCTCGTCGTGATCGGCCAGAAGAAAGGCTCGGAAGAGGGCAAGCAATATCTGCATCGCGGCATCGCGACCCGCGCCTTCAAGCAGACCTTCAATCTTGCGGATCACGTGAAGGTCATGGGCGCGGGGCTCGAAAACGGCCTGCTGAGGATCGAGCTGGAGCGCGAGGTGCCCGAGGCCCTGAAGCCGCGCCGGATCGAGATCGCGACCGGCAATGTCTCCAAGAGCCTGGGGCAGGACAACAAGCCCCAGCAGATCGAGCACGGCAAGGCCGCGTAGCGGCGCGGCTTCGGCCGACCACGGTGCCGGCTTCGCTCCGGCACCGGACCGTGATGTTTGCATGAAAGGAGGAAGACATCATGAACATGCGTGATCTCATTCCCTGGAAACGTCATTCCCAGCCGGTTCCGGGCCGCTATCGCGAAGAAGGCGATCCCTTCATGACGCTCCATCGGGAGATGAACCGGCTCTTCGACGATGTTTTCCGCACCTTCGACATGGCTCCGTTCGGGACCATGGGATGGATGGGCGGGTGGCCGCATGTGGAAGTCGTCGAGTCCGACAAGGACGTCCGGGTCTCGGCGGAGCTGCCCGGCCTGGAGGAAAAGGATATCGAGGTGCTGATGAGCGATGGCGTCCTCACCATCCGGGGCGAGCGGAAATCCGAGATCGAGGACAGGGACCGCGCGTTCAGCGAGATGTACTACGGCCGGTTCGAGCGCCGCATCCCGCTCGCCTGGGATGTGCAGGAAGACAACGTCGACGCGTCGTTCAGGAACGGCGTGCTCACCGTCACCCTGCCGAAATCGGCTCAAAGCCAGTCGAACGTGAAGCGCATCCCCGTCAACGGCGCGGACGCGATCAAGCACTGATCTCCAAGCGACAGCGCGTGTCAGGGCGCCCGGTTGCCCGGGCGCTCATGACCGCTCACGCCGAGCTATGCATGAAGAGGGCGGCCTTGACGAGGCGGTCGGGCCCCAAATCGTCCTGCGCGTCGAATTCCATCAGCTCGGCAAGCCGCCTTCGCGCGCGATTGATGCGGCTCTTGATGGTGCCGATATTGGTGCCGCAGATCCGCGCGGCGTCTTCATAGGTCAGCCCCTCCGCCGTGACCAGGAGGAGCGCCTCGCGCTGGTCGAGAGGGAGCTGGCTGAGCCCCTTCAGCATGTCGGCGAAATCGAGGCGTGAACCTTGCTCGGGCATCACGGCGACTTTCTCGGCCCATGAGCCTTCCGGATCTTCGACCTCGCGCTTCTTGCGCCGGGTCTGGGTGAGAAAGTCGTTGCGCAGGATCGTGAAGAGCCAGGCCTGCATGCTCGTGCCGGGCTGGAACTTGTCGAAGTTGCTCAGGCCCTTCAGAAGAGCGCCTTGCACCAGATCGTCGGCGCGATCCACATTGCCGCAAAGGGAGATCGCGAAGGCGCGCAGATGAGGAATGGCAGCCAGCATCTGCTCCTTCAGGGGTAGTTCAGCCGCCATTCTACGTTCCTTGCGATCCCAGAACTTCAGAGCAAATGCCTTTTGGGTGATGGGTGCACTAACCTATGTGAAGCTCGGCTGGCTTCTCCAAGGATAGGCACGTAGGAATCGAGGCCCAAGGCCAAGGCGCAAGTCCTCAACGCGAAGGGATCATCACGAGAATGCGCTATTTTCGCGGCGCATCCCGCGGGAGCGCCAGAACATTCCGAAAGGGTTAAGCCTTCGCCCGCCGAACAATCACATAGGTGAATGAGTCCGGTGCGCCGTCAGGCGAAGGTTCGATTTGAATTCGCGAAATGATTCGATTCACCCGACCCTCTCAGCCATCTCCGGCCTTGTAGGCGTTTCGCGCCGTGACCGACCCGGCAGGTAAGCAGAGCCAATGACACCGACCCGCTGCATGATCGTCGAAGACCAAGCCCTGATCGGAATGTCGCTCGAGGCGCTCCTGGAAGAGGCCGGCTTTGCCGTAGCGGGTCTCTTCATGAGCAAGGCTCAGGCGATGGATTGGCTCGAAGGCGATTCCCCGGACATCGCGCTTCTCGATGTCATGCTCAAGGACGGCACCTCGGTGGAGGTCGCCCGGGCCTTGAAAGGCCGGGGTATCCCGTTCGTGATCTATTCCGGATTGCCCCGGGACAAGGGGGCACCGTCCGAGCTGCAGAACGTGCCATGGCTGGAAAAACCCGTCAGTCCCGAGACCTTGGCGGCTGCTCTCAGGGAACTCGCGCCGGTCCTGGATTACCCGGCGGCCTTGGGCGGCGGGAGCCAGCAGAGGAAAGCCGCAGGGAGCCTTTGAGGCACGCCGGGCCTCGCGGTCGGGAGGGCGTGGGCCCGGATCGGAACACGGGACGTGGAGCGCTGTTGTTCAGGCGTGACGTGCCGTGGAGGCGATCATGCGCGTATCATTCAAGATCCTGACGGCAGCGGCCCTGCTCTTGAGCTCCGCAGCAGCGATCCAGCCGGGCCCCGCTTCGGCGCAGCCCCGCTGGCATCGCGCCACCATCGACCGGCCCGCCGTTCATTCCCGCGTCTATCGCGGCGGAGCCTATTACGGTCCCCGCCCGTACCGGGGCGCCCGCTTCTATGGCCCCCGCTACAGGGGCTATCGCCCGGCCTATTTCGGGAGGCGGCATTACTACGGCCGCTACCCCTATTACTATCGCCGCAGCTATGGCGGCGGCGCGGTCGTGGCGGGGCTGATCGGTGGCCTTGCTCTCGGGACCCTTGCGAATCCCTATTATTTCGGCCCGGCCTATTCTCCGTATTACAGGCCTGCCTATTTCGGGCCGCGCTGCGTGCTCGAGCGCAGGCGCGTGGTGAACCGGTATGGCCGGCGCGTCTGGCGGCGGATCGAGGTCTGCTATTGAGCTCATGTGCGCCCCTCGGCGAAGCCCCGCGCGAAGCGGGGCTATTCTTGAGCGTTGAAGAGTGTGCCGGGACAGGCTAGAGCCGGATCATCACATTTTCGCAACTGGCTTGGCTTCCATGACAACGCGCTTCCATCGCGGCGACCTGCCCGCGGATTATCAGCCCGGCTCCGCGATCGCGATCGATACCGAGACGCTCGGCCTCAATCCGCATCGGGACCGCCTCTGCGTGGTGCAGATCTCGAAGGGGGACGGCGACGCCGACGTGGTGCAGATCCTGAAGGACGGGCCGGTTCCCAAGAACCTGATCCGCGTTCTGGCGGACGAGAGCGTGCTCAAGATCTTCCATTATGCCCGCTTCGATCTGGCGGTGCTCTTCCACACCTTCGCCGTGATGCCGCGCCCGGTCTACTGCACCAAGGTGGCTTCGAGGCTGGTGCGGACCTATACGGACCGGCACGGCCTGAAGGACCTCGTTCGGGAATTCCTCGGGGTCGAGCTGTCCAAGCAGCAGCAATCCTCCGATTGGGGGGCCGACACCCTGACCCCGGCCCAGCTCGACTACGCGGCCTCCGACGTGCTCCATCTCCATGCCCTCAAGGCCAAGCTCGACCAAAGGCTGGAAAGGGAGAACCGCCTCGGCATCGCCCATCAGTGCTTTTCGTTCCTGCCGACCCGAGCCCAGCTCGACCTGCTGGGATGGGCCGAGGCGGACATTTTCGCGCATAGTTGACGCAGACTTAAACTTTCCCCCATAAACCTCACATCCGTCATAACATCGCCATCACCGATAGGCATGGCGCTGACCGCGAAGAGACGGAAGGGATTGGATTGAACGTGGCGGGATTTCAGGGCACCACGATGCAGGGTGGCCCGGCCTCGGGGTCGGCTGCGCGCGCGCGCGCCTTCAGCAAGGCCAAACGCCATTCCCGCTGGGTGCGCTTCGCCAAGGTCGCGATCCCCCTGGGCTCCCTCGGGGCGATGGCCGCCGTGGCCTTTTTCGCCTATTTCGAGCCCTTCAGGCAGATCGAGAACCTGAGCTTCGACAATATCGGCGTCAGCGGCACGAACGTCACCATGGAAGCCCCCAAGCTCACCGGGTTCAAGAACGACAATCGGCCCTACGAAGTGACCGCGAGCGCCGCCACGCAGGACGTGCGCAAGCCCAATTTCGTGGAGCTGAAGGACCTGAGGGCCCGCATCGTCACCGACGAGAAGGGCAGCGTCGCCAGGCTCGAGGCCAATGTCGGCGTGCTGGATACCCAGAAGGAGCAGATGAACCTGCACCAGAGCGTCCGCGTCACGACGGATGCGGGCCAGGAGGTTCAGATGAACTCCGCTTTCGTGGACTTCAAGTCCGGGCTGGTCACCTCCGACGAGCCCGTCACCGTGATCCTCGGCGGCAACGGCCGGATCGAGGCCGAAGGGCTGAAGGTCGTCGACAACGGCAAGCTCCTGAGCTTCAAGGGGCGGGTCCGCACCACCTTCACGCCTTCGGGCGATTCCGCCGCTCCTGCGGACAAGGCTTCCACGGCCCCCGCCTCTTCTCCCGCCGCTGAGGACACAGCGGCTCAACCCACAAGTGTTCATCCATGATGAGTCTCGTACGTCACGCGCTCGTTCTTGCGCTTCTCGTTCCGGCCGCGACGCCCGCCGCCTGGGCCCAGGCCTCGAAGGAACGCGCGGTCGGCTTCGGCAATTTCGGCTCCAGCAAGGAGCCGATCAAGATCGACGCCAACAAGCTCGACGTCTTCGACAAGGAGGGGCGCGCGGTCTTTTCCGGCGACGTGGTGGCCGTTCAGGGCGAGAGCACCATGAAGTGCACGGCCATGACGGTGTTCTACGAGCAGAACCGGGAAGGCAGCACCGCGCAGCGCGCCGAGACGGACGCCCAGGGTCCCAGCGAGAGCGCGATCAAGAAGATCGAATGCAAGGGGCCGGTCACCATCGTGTCCAAAACGCAGGTGGCCACCGGCGACAACGCCACCTTCGACCGGGATGCCAACAAGATCCTGCTCATCGGCAACGCCGCGCTCAGCGACGGTCCCAACGTGACCCGGGGCGAGCGCGTGGTCTACGACATCAACACGGGCGTGGCGAGCATCGACACCAAGCCGGGCGGCCGCGTGCGGGCGCTGTTCGTGCCCGGAAAAGGCGCGCCCGCCCCGACCGGGGCCGGCAACGCCAAGCCCAAGCCGTAACCCTTTTCGCAGGGCCGGAGACTCTCCGGCCTACATCTGGTGATGGATTTTCCGTGAAACCTCTTTTCAACCGCGCCCAATCCGTCCCGGCGGATACGACGACCTTGCCCCGCCAGCCCTCCGGTCAGGCGCCGCATCTCGTCGGCCGCACGGGGAATGCGGGTGTTTTCGGCGGTCCGGGCGTTCTGGCCGTCAAGGGCCTGCAGAAGAGCTATCGCGGCCGCACGGTGGTGCAGGACGCGGGCCTGAACGTGCGCGCCGGCGAGGCGGTGGGCCTTCTCGGCCCCAACGGCGCGGGCAAGACCACGATCTTCTACATGATCACCGGGCTCGTGCAGGCGGATCGCGGCGTCATCAGCCTCGACGGGCACGATGTGACGGGCCTTCCCATGTATCGCCGCGCGCGCCTGGGAATCGGCTATCTGCCGCAGGAAGCGTCGATCTTCCGGGGCCTCAGCGTGGAGGACAATATCCGCGCCGTGCTCGAGATCGTGGAGCCGAGCCGCAAGGAACGCGAGCGCAAGCTCGACGCGCTCCTCGAGGAGTTCAACATCTCACGCCTGCGCAAGGCGCCGTCCATCGCCCTGTCCGGCGGCGAGCGCCGCCGCTGCGAGATTGCCCGCGCGCTCGCGGGCGAGCCCACCTTCATGCTTCTCGACGAGCCGTTCGCGGGCATCGACCCGATCGCGGTGGGCGACATTCAGAACCTCGTGCGGCACCTCACCCGCCGCGGCCTCGGCGTGCTCATCACCGATCACAACGTGCGCGAAACGCTGGGCCTCATCGACCGCGCCTACATCATCCATTCCGGCCGCGTGCTCACGGAAGGCTCACCGGATGCCATCGTGGCCAACGAGGACGTGCGCCGCCTCTATCTCGGCGAGGATTTCCGCCTCTGACGCATCGGGTGAAAGGCTGACGGCTCGAGGCCGGCCGCAGTTTTGACGCCGGGCTCAGCGCCGCAGTAAAAGAGGCGGGCATGCAGGAGGCATGCCTGAATGGCGAACGGGTGCCGGAATGGCTGCGATGCAACGGCTTGAGCTGCGCCAGGGCCAGTCCCTGACGATGACCCCTCAGCTCGTCCAGTCGATCAAGCTGCTGCAGCTCTCTCACGCGGAGCTGGCTGCCTATGTGGAGGCGGAGCTCGAGCGCAATCCGCTCTTGCAGGAAACGGAGGCGCATGGGAACGCGCCGTCTCCGAGCCTCGCCGATTTCCTGCGGGCCAAGCGAAAATATGCGGAAGCGGGCGGGCGGATGATTCCCGGTCCGCCATCGCGGACGGGCGGCGCGACAGGGGCCTCCTCGCAAGGCCCGGCCTCCCATTCCGAGCTCAAGCCCGAGCTCGAGGCGACGCTCGCTGGCGTCCACACCCTGACGGAGCATCTCGAGGCGCAACTCGATCTCGCGTCCGTCGATCCTCGCCTGCGCGAGATCGCCCGGCACCTGATCCATTCCCTCGACGAGGCCGGATATCTCACCGAGGATCCGGAGCAGGTGGCGGAGCGGCTGGGGCTCCCGCCCGAGCAGGCGGAGGCTGCCTTGAGGCTCGTCCAGACCTTCGAGCCCTCCGGCGTCGGTGCCCGGAGCCTGAAGGAGTGCCTGGCGATCCAGCTGCGGGAACGCGACCGGCTCGATCCCGCCATGCGGACCCTGCTCTCGCGCCTGGATCTCCTGGCCCGGCAGGATTTCGCAGCCCTCCAGCATCTCTGCGGCGTGGACCGGGAGGATCTCGCCGACATGATCGCGGAGATCCGCCGCCTGGAGCCCAAACCCGGCCTCGCCTTCGGGGCCTCTCCCATCGACGTTCTCGTGCCCGATGTGCTGGTGCGGCCGGCAGCGGACGGCAGCTTCATCGTGGAGCTCAATCCCGACACGCTTCCGCGCGTCCTGCTCAACCGTACCTATTACGCCGAAATGACGAAGGCGGTCCGGAAAAGCGAGGACAAGAGCTTCCTGTCCGATTGCCTGCAAAGCGCGAGCTGGCTCACCCGCAGCCTCGACCAGAGGGCCAGGACCATCCTGAAGGTCGCGACCGAGATCGTCCGTCAGCAGGAGGGGTATTTCAGGGAGGGCATCGCGGCGTTGCAGCCCATGACGCTGAAGAGCGTGGCCGAGGCCATCGGAATGCACGAATCGACGATCTCCCGCGTGACGGCCAACAAGGCGATCGGTTCAGGGGGCACCACGCGCCCCATGAAGTTCTTCTTCAGCGCCGCGACAGGCGCGGGGGAACACGCGGCCAAGGCCGTGCAGCACCGTATTCGCCAGCTCATCGAGGCCGAGACGCCCGATTTTGTGCTCTCCGATGAGGCACTTGCCCAAATTTTGAAAGCCGAGGGCATCGATGTCGCCCGCCGGACGATCGCGAAATACCGGGAAACGTTGCGCATTCCGTCCTCTGCCGAGCGGCGGAGACGATACCGCTTCAAGATGAAATAACTTTCAAAGATGCTTGCTTTGCCGTCGGTTCGGGCCATCATGCACCCAATCAGTCCCATCAAACGGGCGCACGAAAGGGAGATCGATATGTCGCTGAGGGTTTCGGGGAAGAATCTCGATATAGGTGAGGCGCTTCGATCCCAGGTGACGACCCGAATGGCAGGAGCCATGTCGAAATATTTCGACGGCGGCTATTCGGGCCATGTCACCGTTGCCAAGGATGGCACGGGATTCCGCACCGATTGCGTGCTTCATCTGACCTCCGGCATCACCATCGAGGCCTCCGGTGCCGCCCAGGACGCCTATTCGAGCTTCGATCAGTCGGCGATTCGCATCGAGAGACGCCTGAGGCGCTACAAGCAACGGCTGAAAGAACACGCCAATCCCGGCTATGCGCGCGAAACCGGCCTGCAGGCTTCCCATGCGATCTTCGAGGCTCCCACCGACGAGAGTATCGAGGAAGAGAGCTATCATCCTGTCGTCATTGCGGAAACAAGCAAGCCTCTTCATCGTTTCTCCGTCAGCGAGGCGGTTGTGCAACTCGATCTGACCGGGGCCGCGGCTCTTGTGTTCATCCATGCTAGCACCGGGCGCATGAACGTCGTATACCGCCGCAGCGACGGGGCGATCGGTTGGGTCGACCCACCGTCCGCTCAGCCTTGATGGGGATGACTCCCTCTTGGCCTAGTTTTTGCGTGGAACGGTGGAAGGCCTTGAAAGCTTCACACCCTAATGCAGCGTGATCGATGCCCTTGCTGGATTTTCTTGACCCTCAGGCCGTTCTGCCCGCCTTGCGCGTGAGCGGCAAAAAACAGGCTCTTCAGGAATTGGCCACCCATGCGGCCAAGCTCACGGACCTCCCTGAGAACGCCATCTTCGAAGCCCTTCTCCAGCGCGAGCGCCTCGGCTCGACCGGGATCGGCGAGGGAATCGCCATTCCTCACGGCAAGCTGCCGGGGCTGACCCGGATCTTCGGCCTGGTGGCGCGGCTCGAGAGGCCCATCGATTTCGAGGCCCTCGACGGCCAGCACGTGGACGTGCTGTTCCTGCTGCTGGCGCCGGAGGGCGCCGGGGCCGATCACCTGAAGGCCCTGGCCCGCGTCGCGCGAGTGCTGCGCGAGCCCGGGCTCATCGAGCGGGTGCGCGCCACCAAGGACGCGGCGGCCCTCTATGCGATCATGACGGAGCTGCCCAAGGCGGCCTGACGGCCGTTTCTCACCATCTTCGCGCAAGCCAGGCGGATTATTGTCCTCCCGATAAAAAAGAGGGGATATGGGGCAATGCTGTCTCGCGCTGGGTTGCGTTGGCCGTCTGTCAGGGTGCGCGTGGCGACCCTGAGCGGCGTCATGGTGGTGGGCTTCGCGGTGATCGGCGCCGTGTTCCAGACAGGACGGAACGAGGTGGAAAGCGCCCTCAGGACGCAGCAGACCTATTTCACCCTGGCCGAGGAGGCCTACCAGTTCCGCGGCCGGGCCGACGGGCTGAAGGCTGTGGCCCTAGAATGGACGGCGACCCGTCAGGGCCATCACGGCCAGGCCTTCTTCGACCGGCACAAGGCGCTCATCGGGCAGCTCGACGAGATGGGCTCGGCCCCCGGGGCGGCTCTGATCGAGCAGGAGGTGACGGAACTCAAGCAGCAATCCGCGACCCTGATCGAGCAGGCCACATCCCTCGACAAGCTCTATGAGACGCTCGGCTACCGGGTCGACGAAGGCGCATTGGGACAGCTGCTCTCCGCGGAAGAGAACCTCGAAAAGCTGGTCCGACCGCTGACCGGGAACGGCGAAGCGGCCGCCCTTCGCCTCTGGGCGGCCACCCTGGGGATGTTCCGGCAGGAGGCCCGCGCCCGCCACGTCATGGACGAGACCCTGCTGGGCGCCTTCGAGGTCGATCAGGGCCGCTTCACCCGCGCTCTGGCGCAGCTCCCCGACGACGTCGCCGAGAAAGCCTCCGTCGCGCAGGCCGGCGAGGTCTACCGGACGGCCTTCGGCTCCTGGACCGAGCTGGAGCAGCAGGTCTCCGGCCAGGGCGAGCGCCTGAAGGGCCAGTTCGATCTGCTCATGCCGGTCCTCGATCGGCTCCTGGGCAAGGTCCATGGGGAAGCGGAGCGGACCGCCAAGGCCCTGACGGCCTCGCAGGAGCGCACCTTCACGCTGATCCTGTGGGCGATGGGGATCACGCTGCTGGTGGGGCTTGCCCTCAATTTTCTCGTGGGGCGCTCGATCTCCCTGCCCCTGACCCGGCTCCAGCAGGCCATGCAGCGCCTCGCCGACGGCGATGCGGGCGTCGAGGTGCCCTCCACCGCCGCGTCCGACGAAATCGGCGCGATGGCCCGCACGGTCCTGGTCTTCCGGGACAATGCCCGCGAGCGCGAGCGACTGACCCAGGAGCGCGAGGGGCAGGCCGCCTTCGAGGCCCGGCGCGCCCAGTCCATCGCCGAGGCGATCGCCGGCTTCGACGCCTCCGTGGAACAGATCCTGGGAGAGGTTCGCCGCGCGACGGGCGATCTCGCCGCGGCCTCCGTGCAGCTCGAAGGCTCTGCCAACCAAGTGACCCGGCAGGCGCAGGTCGCAGGCTCAGCCTCCACCCGCACCTCGCAGAACGTGGCGGCGGTGGCGAGCGCGGCGGAGGAGCTCGACGCGTCGCTCGCGGAAGTGGCGACCCGGACGAGCGCCTCGGCGGAGGCCTCCCAGCGCGCCGTCTCCGAGGCGCGCGAGGCTTCGAACAGCATGACGACCCTGGCGGAAGCCACGTCCCATATCGGCCAGGTGGCCGATCTCATCCGCTCCATCGCGTCGCAGACCAACCTGCTCGCCCTCAACGCCACCATCGAGGCCGCGCGGGCGGGGGAGGCCGGCAAGGGATTCGCGGTCGTGGCGAGCGAAGTGAAGGATCTGGCAGGCCAGACGGCGAGAGCCACCGAGGAGATCGCCCGGCAGATCGAGGCGGTGCAGGCCGCCTCCCGCGAGACGCTCGTGGCGCTCGGCTCCGTGCAGGCCTCCGTGGACGATCTCGCGGGCGTGGTGTCCGCGGTGGCCGGAACGGTCGGCCAGCAGACGGTGGCGGTGTCGGACATCGCGCGCTCCGTCGCCCAGGTGTCGTCGGAAGCGCAGGCAGGGGCCTCGGCCATCGAGACCACCGAGACGGTGGCCGTCCAGTCCCTCAACGCGGCTCGCGCCGTGGCGAACCTGTCCACCGCCCTGGACGAGCAGGCCGAGCGCCTCGGCCGCGAGATCCATCAATTCCTCTCCAGCGTCAGGGCCGCCTGACGCTGCGGGCGCAGGGTTCTCCTCGTCATCCCCGGGCTTGTCCCGGGGATCCACGTCTTTGAGGCGGCGTGATTCCCGAAGACGTGGATGGCCGCAACACGTGCGGCCCTGACGGCGGGCATCGCGGCCGCCCGGGTTGCTCACGCCGTCGCGGAGACCTTTCGGGCGGCCTGAATCGTCCAGCGGGCGATCAGCTTGTCCGAGACGGTTGCCCCGAGGGCCTCGTAGAACGCCTTCGCGCGGGCGTTGTCCGGCAGGAGCTCCCACCGCACGGCCATGTCCCTGGCGACGGCGATCTCGGCCATTCGCCGCATGAGCAGGCGCCCGACGCCGCCTCCCCGGGCGCGCTCGGAGACGAACAGGTCGTCGAGATTGATGAAGTCCCCTCCGCCCCAGATCGAATAGCGGATCATGTAGCTCAGGAAGCCGACCACCTCGCCGCCGGCCTCCGCGATCAGCACATGAAAGCGCGGCTCGGGTCCGAATCCATGCGCGCGCAGGGTCGCCTCGTCGGCCTGGACCGCGTGGGAGAGGTTCTCGAAGGCCGCCAGTTCCCTGATCAGCCCGAGGATCGCCGGAACGTCCTCGATGCGGGCCTCGCGCACGGATACGGAGCTGTTCATTGCCATCGTCTTCTGCCGTTGGGTAAAGATGCGCCGATGCTTTAGACCGAGGCGCGATGCGATGTCAGCTCCGCCGCCCGTCATCCCTGTGAATGGGCTCAAGGCCGGTCGGCGAGCTCCCAGACGAGCTGCACATTGGCGGTGTAGCGGATCGTCGCCGGCGGCACGAGCGGGACGGTGTTCGCCTCCTTGGCGGCGGCCATCTGCATGCGCATCATGGGCTGCGGCTCGAAGGGCTGGGCGGAGCCGTCGCGGATCTCGATCAGGCGGCCCAGGGCCACGCCTGCCGCGGTGGCGAAGACCTCGGCCTGGCGCCTGGCGTCGCGCACGGCGGCCTCCCGGGCCTTGTCCCCGCCTTCCTCCTGGCGGTCGAGGCCGAAGGAGACGGACTGGAAGGTCATGTCGCCGCTGGCCAGAATCTCGCCCGCGAGCCTTCCGACCCCGTCGAGGTCGCGGGTCTTGATGCGCAGCTGATGCTGAGCCGCGAATTTCGGCATGTCCTTGTCCTTTGGGCTCCGGGGGAGGTTCTCCTGCGGCGGCTCGACCTTGAAGACCTGGAAATTGACCGTCTGGATATCCTCGCGCTTGATCCCGAGGCTCTGGATGCGCGCCAGCACCCGCTCCGTGGCGGCGTTGTTGGCGGAGGAGGCCTGCGCGACGGTCGGCGCTTCGGCTTCCACCCGGACCAGGAGATTGGCGAAATCCGGCTTCAGCTCGGCCTCGCCCGTTCCCATGACGCTGATCGTCGGCTGGCGCGGGGTGGGCGTCTGGGCGAAGGCCGGGGCCGCGAGGGCAAGCGCAAGAGCGGTGGCGAGGGCGAGGCGCATGGTCGAAAGGTCCTCCGAATGCAAAAGCTCCGCCCGGAGGCGGAGCTGAAAGGGCACGTCATCGTGCCAGGAGAAACCTGAGCGGGCGATTAACGGCCCGTCTTCACCCGGGTCCACAGGCGGGTGACGGTGCGCTGCGAGCGCTCGTCATAGGCCGTGTTGGTGAAGAGGCGCTTCATGGTGGCCTCGTCCGGATAGATGCCGGGATCGTTGAGGATCTTCTCGTCCACGTGCTGCTTGGCCGCGAGGTTGCCGGACGCATAGGACACGTAGTTCGTGTTCATGGCGGCGATCTCGGGGCGCATCATGAAGTTGATGAACTCGTGCGCCTCGGCCACGTTCTTGGCGTCCGCCGGGATCACGAAGCTGTCGAACCACATGAGCGCGCCCTCGCGCGGGATCACATAGGCGATCTCGACGCCGTTCTTGGCCTCCTCGGCGCGGGACTTGGCCTGGATCATGTCGCCCGAATAGCCCACGGCCACGCAGATGTCGCCGTTGGCCAGCGCGTTGATGTATTCGGAGGAGTGAAACTTCTGGATGTTGCCGCGGATGCGGAACAGGGCGTCGCCCGCCTTGGTCAGGTCCTCGTTGCGCTTGGAATCCGGGTTGAGGCCCAGATAGGCCAGTACGCCGGGGAAGAGGTCCTCAGGCGAATCCAGCATGTAGATGCCGCAGCTTTTAAGCTTCGCGGAGATCTCCGGCTTCATCACCAGGTCCCAGGTGTTGAGCGGCACGTCGCCGAGAATCTCCTTCACCTTCTTCACGTTCAGGCCGATGCCGGTGGTGCCCCACATGTAGTTCACGGCATATTCGTTGCCCGGATCGAAGACCGAGAGG
>Ga0182742_1001336_pt1 | contig 32070 bp, 29 predicted proteins | sample eDN5th37CBELigMG_FD_128880 | JGI IMG/M metagenome (GOLD analysis project Ga0182742, IMG submission 128880) | Enriched Miracle-Growth compost microbial communities from Emeryville, California, USA - eDNA 5th pass 37_C BE-Lig MG (version 2)... ... | reverse complement strand
CATTAAGCTCTGCTAAATATTCAACAACATCATCTGGAAGACAGTCAGGTCTGGTCGCAATAGAAAGTGCAACAACACCTTCCTGTTTCAGGACAGTTTCATATTTTTCTCTAAGGACGTCTACGGGTGCATGTGTATTGGTGAACGCCTGGAAATAAGCCATATATTTGCCGTCTTTCCATTTATGATGCATTTTTTCTTTTATATCATTAAATTGTTTCACAAGGTCATCTGCCCGGTTCCCGGCGAAATCGCCTGATCCGGCAGCACTGCAAAAAGTACAGCCGCCAAAAGCAACAGTGCCGTCCCGGTTTGGGCAGTCAAAGCCTCCATCAATAGCGACTTTAAATACCTTGTGGCCAAATTGGTTTCTTAAATGGTAATTCCATGTGTGATACCGCTTATCATCGGACGCAAATGGAAAAGGGTTGTTCTGATGCAAATCAGATACCTCCTTATTAGAAAAGCGCAGGGCGCCCGCTTAGCGGCGTATGGACTGGAGCCCTCCGACTGAGATAAAGGAAACACGAAGAGCGGTAGCGATTCGATGTTGACTTATCGTAGGGAGGTGGGCGGAAGTCGTCTCGCCGCTGGCGCCCGGAGCTAGACATTTCTCAAAGTGAAATTTTCAAAAACTGCTATACATAACAAACATAATCTTATCACGAAGATTCCCCGTATTCCAAATGTAAATGTTTCATCCAAACTTGCCAATAACTTTTTTCTATAGGAAAAAGCAAAATGAACAAACTAAGGAATGAAGCGCAATTGCTTCTTGATAAGACCCATTCTTGATCAGGAGGGGAATCACATGGCAACTAGGGAATCTATGGATAATCTCATCCAGCAGTGTGAAAAAGCTATTGAATATGCAAACGAGCAGCTCGAAACATCAAGCATGCAAGAGCATTATAATGCAGGGGGATATACAGATGCCATGCAATCATTAGAAGAGGCCTATAATGATCTGGCAAAAATGGCCCTTAGCGCCAATGCCCAGCAGAGGGAAAGATTGCATCGCATGAGACTGCAGCTGCAGCAGCTGCAGAATCAAATGACCATTAACCCGACCTAAGGAGAGAGAATATTGGTTAAAAAACGATCCAAGCAAAATAACCCGGAACAAAAAACACGCAATCAGCATAACAGCAACGATGTAGAATTTGGCCAGGAATATGATGTTGTTAAAGCCGCAAAGAAGAAGTATGAAAAAAGCGGCGGACAAAAGGTCAAATCTAAATTTCATCCAGAGTAAGTTTGAGCCCTCCTTTTGGAGGGCTCTTTTATTGCCTGCCTGACCAATTAAAAAGAAAATTCCGTGTATGTGAAAACCGGTGATTTTTGATTGCAAGGGCAGTGAAAAAGACATAAAATTTACTTTGGCATTCGAAATAAAAACAATTAAATGGATGTTTGAAGGAGGGTTTTTCATGCCGCGTGCTTTATGGCTTTTAATTATTGGGATGGCGGTGAATGTGACAGGCTCTTCTTTTTTATGGCCATTAAATACGATATACATTCATGATCATTTGGGCAGGTCGTTATCCATGGCGGGGATTGTCCTCATGTTAAACTCTGGGGCAAGTGTATTGGGCAATTTAAGCGGAGGATACTTTTTTGATAAAATTGGCGGCTATAAGTCGATTTTGCTAGGTGCGATCATCTCTCTGTTTGCCGTGTGCGGATTAATTTTTTGGAATGGCTGGCCGGGATATGTGGTCTTTTTAACCATCTTAGGCTATGGCTCAGGAATGATTTTCCCATCGATGTACGCGATGGCAGGCTCGGTTTGGAAAGAAGGGGGCAGGAAAGCATTTAATGCCCTGTATGTCTCACAGAATTTAGGTGTGGCGATTGGAGCAGCTCTTGGCGGCTATGTTGCCTCTTTTTCTTTTGAATGGATCTTTATTGCTAACACGATTATGTATGTGATTTTTCTTGGAATCGCATTGTTCGGATATAAAGGAATACAAACAGCTGCTGCTGTGCAAAGTCCAGCTTTAAAAAGTGCTCCTGTTATAAAAAATTACACAAGGCTTTATGCTTTGCTTATATTATGTGCGGGCTATAGTCTATGCTGGGTTGGCTATGTTCAGTGGCAGACAACCATTGCTTCCTTCACGCAGGAATTGAATATTTCATTAAGGCAGTATAGCTTCCTTTGGGCGATTAATGGCGCTCTCATCGTTTTAGGACAGCCGGTTGTTAATATGCTTGTGAAGCATATCAAATCATTAAAAACACAAATTAATATCGGTATTTTAATCTTTATTGTTTCATTTATTATTGCATCAGGTGCACAGGAGTTTTCAGCCTTTTTTGCAGGAATGGTTGTCTTAACGATAGGTGAAATGCTCGTATGGCCTGCTGTGCCGACAATTGCAAACGTATTGGCGCCGAAAGGAAGAGAAGGCTTTTACCAGGGCATTGTTAACAGCATGGCAACAGGCGGCCGGATGATCGGTCCGCTTTTAGGAGGCCTTCTCGTTGATATATACGGAGTTTCTATGCTTTTTGTAATTATCATTATTCTGCTTGCTATCTCGATGGTAACAACCGTCCTCTATGATAAAAAATTAAAGCAAATAAAGACTTATGCACATGCTTCCTAACCTGCAGAACTTGCAGGTTTTTTCTTATCTAAAAAAACGACTTCTGTAAAGAAACTTTTTAGAATGAGCCATCTCGCCGGATATGCATTGATGAAATCCTCAATGAGGTCTTCAGATGGGATCAGAAGATACTGGATATGGGTCCGTGTTTTTTTTAGGTCATACAAAAGCGCATGGGGAATGGTGTAGTAGTCATTTAATTGATGCGGATTAAGCTTAACCGGCTTAATATGGTTTTCCTGCATATATGATATGGCCGCACATTTGTGCCTATCAAGCTGATCATTTGCGGGAATTAAATAAATACCCTTCAAGCTAAACACTCCTTTCCTAGTATCTTTTTAGCCAAAATAAATAAAAAAGATACTGCATCTTGAAAGTAAGTTATTGTATCAAAATGTTTCACCATTTCCGCCCAGGTACATATAATGGGTAAACAAATGACCAAACGCATATTTCCCGTTAAGATGAGCATACTTGCATCTTGATGGGAAATTATATACAATAGCACTAAAATAATTATTATATTTAGCGTTGATAAGGAGCAGTAATGGTATGGTGCCTCGAATCTAGAGAGTTGACGGATGGTGCAAGTCAACCAGGCTGGCCATGAACTCGCCTTTGAGCTGCAGGTGTGAATAAATATATTAGTAATGCTTGCCGTGGTCCGCGTTAAGGATGAATGAAGTGAGTGACTCTGTCACTAATGTGGGTGGTACCGCGGGAGTTCTACATAATCCTCTCGTCCCTTATTGGGGCGAGAGTTTTTTAGTTTTTTAGCGAACGAATATTCGGTTTAGGAGGAAAAGAAAAATGAGTTTCAATCATCAGCAGATTGAAAAGAAATGGCAAGCCTACTGGGAAGAAAATAAAACATTTAAAACAACTGAAGATAAAAGCAAGCGTAAATTTTATGCGTTAGATATGTTTCCATATCCATCAGGCGCGGGGCTTCACGTTGGCCATCCAGAAGGATATACAGCAACAGACATCCTTTCCCGTATGAAACGGATGCAAGGCTATAATGTTCTTCACCCAATGGGATGGGATGCATTTGGACTTCCTGCCGAGCAATATGCATTAGATACAGGCAATGATCCTGCGGAATTTACAGAAAAGAATATTAATACCTTCCGCCGGCAAATTAAGGCATTAGGTTTTTCTTATGATTGGGATCGGGAAATTAATACAACAGATCCGAACTATTACAAATGGACCCAATGGATTTTCTTAAAGCTATATGAAAAAGGTCTTGCTTATATTGACGAAGTTGCGGTGAACTGGTGTCCTGCACTTGGCACGGTTCTAGCCAACGAAGAAGTCATTGATGGAAAAAGTGAGCGAGGCGGCCATCCGGTGATTCGGAAGCCAATGAGGCAGTGGGTGCTTAAAATTACTGAATATGCTGACAGGCTTCTTGAAGACCTTGAGCTATTAGACTGGCCGGAAAGCTTAAAAGAAATGCAACGCAACTGGATTGGACGATCTGAAGGTGCGGAAGTAACTTTCCAAATTGAAGGTCATGAAGGTACCTTTACCGTGTTTACTACCCGTCCAGATACGTTATTCGGCGCGACTTATGCCGTGCTTGCACCAGAACATAAGCTAGTAGATAAGATCACAACGGATGAACAGCGCAGTGCTGTTGATGCTTATCTTGATGAGGTTCAGAAAAAGAGCGATTTGGAAAGAACGGATTTGGCAAAAGAAAAGACTGGTGTCTTTACTGGAGCCTATGCCATCAATCCTGTAAACGGCGAAAAAATGCCGATTTGGATTGCTGACTATGTATTAGCAAGCTACGGAACTGGTGCCATTATGGCTGTTCCTGGCCATGATGAGCGCGACCATGAATTTGCCAAGAAGTTTGGTCTTCCAATTGTTGAAGTCGTTGCCGGCGGTAATGTAGATGAAGAAGCGTATACAGGCGACGGGGAACATGTTAATTCAGATTTCCTTAACGGACTAAATAAAGAAGAGGCTATTTCAAAGATGATTGCCTGGCTTGAGGAAAAAGGAGTTGGCACGAAGAAAATTACTTATCGCCTTCGTGACTGGCTATTTAGCCGCCAGCGCTACTGGGGTGAACCAATTCCGATTATCCATTGGGAGGACGGTACGATGACAGCTGTTCCAGATGACCAGCTTCCATTGCTTCTTCCAAAGACACAGGATATTAAGCCTTCAGGAACAGGTGAGTCACCGTTAGCCAACATTGAAGATTGGGTGAATATCGTTGACCCAGAAACAGGCAAAAAAGGCCGCAGAGAAACAAACACCATGCCGCAATGGGCTGGAAGCTGCTGGTACTTCTTGCGTTTTATAGATCCGCACAATCATGAAGCATTGGCTGATCCTGAAAAATTAAAAGAGTGGACTCCGGTAGATATTTATATTGGAGGGGCCGAGCACGCTGTACTTCACCTTTTATATGCGCGCTTCTGGCATAAATTCTTATATGATATTGGTGTGGTGCCAACGAAGGAGCCGTTCCAAAAACTTTTCAACCAGGGAATGATTCTGGGTGAAGGCAATGAAAAAATGAGTAAATCAAAAGGAAATGTTGTTAATCCTGATGATATTATTGAAAGTCATGGAGCTGATACACTTCGTTTGTATGAAATGTTCATGGGACCGCTTGATGCGTCTATTGCCTGGTCAACAAATGGTCTAGATGGTTCAAGAAGATTCCTTGACCGCGTATGGCGTCTGTTCATGGATGAAGATGGCAGCTTAAATGGCAAAATTAAGGATACAGAGGAAGCAAACGCCCTTGAAAAGGTATACCACCAAACAGTGAAAAAGGTTACAGAAGATTACGAGGGCTTGCGCTTTAATACAGCGATTTCGCAAATGATGGTCTTTATCAATGAAGCCTATAAAGCAGACGTGCTTCCGAAGCATTTTATGGAAGGATTTGTAAAGCTTCTTTCTCCAATCACTCCGCACGTAGCAGAGGAGCTTTGGGAAAAACTTGGGGCTAGTGAATCCATTGCCTACGAATCTTGGCCAGCATTTGATGAAGCAAAGCTTGTGGATGATGAAGTTGAAATCGTTATTCAAATCAATGGCAAGGTAAAGGCAAAGCTTCGCGTTCCATCTGATGCCCAAAAGGATGCGCTTGAAAAAATTGCTATGGATGATGTAAAAGTCAAAGAACAAATTGATGGTAAAACAATTAGAAAAGTTATTGCCGTTCCAGGCAAATTAGTTAATATTGTAGCGAATTAAGCCAACATCCTAAGCCTAAATAAACATCCTCCAAAATTGCGTTTTTGGAGGATGTTTTTTAATATAGGTGTAGCAACCTAATGATATGAAAGAAAGGAAGTCTTTAATGGAAATCCCAGAAATTACAACGGAAGAATTAGAAAAAAAATTGGCCGCTGGAGAAAAACTTGCACTTGTAGATGTAAGGGAAGATGAGGAAGTGGCACATGGCATGATTCCAGGGGCTAAGCATATTCCAATGATGCAAATTCCCCAGAACTTGGACTATTTTGACAAAGATAAGGAATACATATTTATTTGCCGCTCTGGGGGCAGAAGCACCAATGTATGCCACTACATGCATGAACAAGGCTACAAAGTCCGCAACATGACTGGCGGCATGATGGAATGGAAGGGCGAAACAAAATAACAAGAATAAATATTGATTATTCTGTCAATGATGATGGCAAAGGTGGAAATTGTGAGGAAGGTGCCGGAGTTGATCCAGGTTAAGTTGTTTGATAAGGAGCATGAGAAGGATCTTGAGTTGGAGATGAACCGATTTCTGCAGCGCATTGAGGAAAAAAAGCTGATTGATATTAAGTACAACATTGCGGCAATGAATGAGGATGATGAAGAACAGATTTACTGTTTTTCAGCAATGATTATTTATCGAGCCTGAGGAAAACTCAGGCTCGCTGCTATTGTACACTTAAAGCTGCATTGGTTCCTGCCAGTCTGCCGGTAACTAGTGCAGAGGTAATATTATATCCGCCTGTATACCCATGGATATCAAGCACTTCTCCACAGAAAAACAGCCCGTCCATAAACTTAGATGCCATTGTTTTAGGATCGATTTCTTTGACAGAAACGCCTCCCCCAGTAACAAAGGCTTTTTCCAGTGGGAGTGTTCCATTGACTGCAAACTCAAATCCTTTGCATAGATGGGCAAAGACTCTTATTTTTTCATTTGAAATGGCAGCCCCCTGTGCGGTAGGATCGATATCGCTTTTTTCAAGCAAAAAAAGAAGATATCTTTCTGGGATAAAGCCCTTTAAAACATTTTTTATGCTTTTCTTGGGCTCTGCTTTTAGTTTTGCTGCTATCTCCTGATATAACGGCTCTTCTTTTTGGTCAGGAAGGGCATCAATCCGCACCATAACCTCTTGAAGGTTCCATTTTTTCATCGCTTTGACAACGAACTGGCTGCAACGCAGTACTGCAGGTCCACTAATGCCAAAATGTGTGAAGATCATATCCATGCGATGGGCAATAACTGCTTTTCCTTTTGGGTTGAGCACACTGAGTTCCACCGCTCTTAGGGAGAGTCCCTGCAGAGTCTTTTCTTTAATAAAAGGTTCAGCAGAGGTAACAGGAACTTCTGTAGGAAATAATTCCGTGACCGTATGGCCAGCTTTTTCTGCCCATGCATATCCATCGCCAGTTGAGCCGGTATGAGGGACGGATTTCCCGCCAACAGCAATGACAACCGATGCTGCATCAATGGTTTCACCATTCTTCAATTCAACTGCCCTGACTTTGCCATTTTCATAATGAACATCCGCCACAGGGCAATTCGTTTTTAAATCAACATTCAATTGGGCAAGTCTGGATAGAAGGGCATCAACGACAGACTGTGCTTTGTCGGTGACAGGAAACATCCGCCCATGATCCTCCTCCTTAAGCTGTATGCCCAGGCTTTCAAAGAAAGATATAATATCTTCGTTATTAAAAATGGAAAAAGCACTGTAAAGAAAGCGGCCATTTCCAGGAATATGCTTAATGATTTCATCAATGGGAAGCCTATTGGTGACATTGCATCTTCCCCCGCCAGATATGGCGAGCTTTCTGCCTAGCTTATTTCCTTTATCTATGAGCAGCACCCTGGCACGGTTCTCCGCTGCTCCAATGGCAGCCATTAAACCAGAGGGTCCGCCGCCTATAACAACCACATCATATTTCATATATTCACCAACTTCAAAATAAGATCTTTATTATTATAGCGAAAGAATGGATGGAATCATAATTTCTTTTGGTTCTCTGCTTGTTTAAAATGAAACTAGAAATCTAATAGGAAGAAGAGTAAACTACAAATAGTGTGCAAAAATGTTATCCCAGATTAACGGGCAAGAAGTTCCCCGCTGGTTGAATTTTCACTTTATCGTTATTTTAAGGAGAAGAGATTATGTCATCAAAGCTCTTAAGGGGCACGTTTATCTTAACATTAGGCACCATTATATCAAAGGTGCTGGGTTTATTTTATGTTATCCCGTTTTATCATATTGTCGGCGACGATGGTAATGCTCTTTACCAGTTTGCTTATATTCCATATACAATTTTTATCAGTATTGCCACAGCGGGTGTTCCATTGGCAGTATCGAAATTTATTTCGAAATATAACGCCATTGAGGAATATGCCGTGGGGAGAAGGCTATACAAATCAGGGCAGATTGTGATGCTTGCTTCTGGGATTATATCATTCCTTGCCTTATATATGCTTGCACCTGTAATTGCAGAAATAAGTCCTCATGATGAAATTGTCACGGTAGAAGATGGCACGACAGTTATTCGGGCTGTCAGCTTTGCGCTTATTCTTGTCCCAATTATGAGCTTGACCCGCGGCTTTTTCCAAGGACACCAATCAATGGGCCCATCCGCCCTGTCCCAGGTCATTGAACAGATTGTCCGGATTGGTTTTGTCCTCATCGGAGCCTATGTTGTCTTGCATGTAATTGGCGGCAGCCTTGTTTCGGCCGTCAGTGTTGCTACATTTGCTGCTTTTATCGGTGCAATTGGCGGCCTTGCAAGTCTTGTGTGGTATTGGTATAAAAGAAAGCCATTTCTAGATGAGCTGCTTGCTCAAGATAAAGGAACAATAGAAATTTCTCTTAAGGACATGTATAAGGAAATTATCCTTTATGCCGCACCGTTTGTATTTGTCGGCATTGCCAATCCGCTCTTTCAATTTATTGATCAATTAACATTCAGCAAAGCCATGGATTCTATTGGGCTTGCAAAAGAAGCAGTAGGATCCTTTGCCGTTTTAAACTTTCAGACACATAAGCTTGTCATTATTCCTGTATCTTTAGCAACTGCCTTTTCACTGGCACTAGTGCCCAGCATTACAAAGGCTTTTGTTGAAAATGACCGCTCAAGCTTGAACTATCAGCTTAATCAGGCTTTCCAAGTATTACTGTATTTAACGCTTCCGGCTGCTATGGGACTTTCCCTTTTAGCTGAACCCGTCTTCACGATGTTTTACGATCATAAAGACCTGGGAACTGAAGTGTTAAGAGCCTATGCGCCAGTTGCTGTTTTATTTGCTTATTTCCTAGTAACTGCGGCTATCCTTCAGGGAATCAATGAACAACGGTTTACTGTATTAAGCCTTTTGACAGGGCTGTTAATTAAGCTTAGCTTAAATATCCCTTTCATTAAGTTATTTGAAACAAACGGGGCAGTTTATGCTACAGCAACTGGCTATCTGGCGGCCATTTTAATCAATCTTTTTGTGATCAAAAAATTTGCTGACTACCCATTTAAGCTCGTTATAAGAAGAAGCGTGCTCATTATCATATTTACAGCACTGATGCTTATGGGAGCGGGGGCAGCATACAAAATTCTTACATTATTTCTTTCACCGGAAACGACCTTCTCTGCCCTTTTAATTGTGAGCATTTGTGCTATTGTCGGGGCGGGAATCTACTTTTATCTAAGCTTTAAAACAAGGCTAATTTATTATCTATTTGGAGAAAAAGTAGATAGGGCAATGAAAAAACTGCGATTGCGCTCATAATAGGAGGAAGCAAATGCGAATAGATAAATTGCTGGCCAATTTAGGCTATGGCAGCAGAAAGGAAGTTAAGAAGCTTCTAAAAGATGGAATTATTTTAGTGAATGATCAAAAAATTAAGGATCCAAAGCAGCATGTCGACCCTAAGAAGGACGCCGTTATTATTAATGGCGAAACAGTCGATTATAAGGAGTTTATTTATCTGCTGATGAATAAACCGCAGGGGGTCATCTCTGCAACAGAGGATAGTGAGCATGAGACGGTTCTGGATTTATTGGAAATGGAGGATGCTATTTATTCTCCTTTCCCCGTTGGACGCCTTGACAAAGACACTGAGGGCCTTTTGCTGTTAACAAATGATGGCCAGCTTGCCCATCGCCTGTTATCTCCGAAAAAGCATGTGCCGAAAACTTACTTTGCTGTAATTAATAGTGAAGTAACAGAGGAGGATGCTGAGGCTTTTAAAAAGGGAGTTGTTCTGGACGACGGATATAAAACCAAACCGGGAGAATTGAACATCCTTAAATCCGGACTGACATCAGATATTGAACTGACAATCACAGAAGGAAAGTTTCATCAGGTTAAAAGAATGTTTGAGGCTGTTGGAAAACGGGTTATGTATCTGCAAAGAATTTCAATGGGGCCGCTGAAGCTTGATGAATCACTTGAGCCCGGGGAATATAGAGAACTCACTGATGAAGAACTCGATCAACTATTGAGCTATGAAGTAAAATGAAAAAATCGCCATAGGCGATTTTTTTCGTATATGATTCTTATTCTGGCCATTTCAAATTCACTTAGGATGACATTTTTACTTTTCGATTGGTAGTTGTCCATTTTCCTCGGCTAGGGCTTTTTACTAAATCGTTATACACGAGTACATTCAGATCCCTTTGAATCGTGCGAGGAGTAATACCAAATTCCTCTACAAGCTCCTGAGTTGTTACAGTTCCACGCTTATTAATAAACATGTAGACGGACTTGATACGGTTTAACATCCGGTTAGTTGAAGGTTTCAAAGAACCACTCCCTATCCTTTTTTCAAACCAATGGCAATATCCTGCAACCGGCAGCTTAGTTGAAGAAACAAGTTCTTCAAGCATATGTAGTTTTCTTTTCCACAGCCATCTCCTTTTTCAGGTGATTTCTTAAAATATCATCCTTTATTAACATTGTACCCCGATTTTTTTGCAAATTCTACAATCTTGTGAAATTATCAAAATTTTATTGGATATTCCTTCCTCCTTTTCTTTTTTTACAATAATATGTTGCAAGGTGCTTGGAATATGTTTGAAAATTTGGATACATTAAATATTTCTTATTGATAGAAAACTTTTCCAAGTTTTAATCGTAATATAAATCAGGAGGTTAGGAGATGACGTTACTACATGTAAATATAAAAAGGTCAGGTTATGAAAAGGAAAAGGCGATCATTCGCAATGTTTCATTTGAAATTGGCGAGGGTGAGCTTATCGGATTGATTGGACCGAATGGTGCGGGAAAAAGTACAACCATTAAGACCATATTAGGTCTTTTGGAAAATAAAGATTCGGAAATATCTTTTCGGAATAACGCAACCTATTCATATATTCCGGAACGGCCAATCTTTTACGACGAACTCACTCTTTGGGAACATCTTGATTTTATTTCTGCTGTTGAAGGAATCGACAATAAAAAATACAAGTGTCAGGCACGGGAATTGCTCGAGCGTTATAAATTAGCAGAACATGCCCACGAATTCCCCAGAACCTATTCAAAGGGAATGCAGCAAAAAGCAATGCTGATTCTAGCGATGATCACAGAGCCGGACGTCTATATTATTGATGAGCCTTTTATCGGTCTGGATCCTGATGCAATGAAACTTTTTCTCGCATCTATCGAGCAGGAGCAAAGACGCGGGGCGGGAATCCTGATGTCCACACACGTACTGGATACAGCAGAGAAGGTGTGCAGGAGATTTTTAATCATACATAACGGCACTTTGCAGGCCTCAGGGACGCTTGAAGAGATAAGAACCCAATGCGGTCTCCCTAACGCAAGCTTATATGATTGCTACCATTACATTGCGGATGGGTCAAAAGATGAGTAGCAGACAGATATTCACTTCGCGGCTGATCAAAGGATGGAAATATCAATACGGTGTCATCCGCTCCATCGCCGATTGGACGATTATGCTTTATCTCGTTATTCCGTTCACAATTATTTCTGTGTTGATCTATCGGTCCTGGTGGCTTGAAACACCTGTGTGGCTGGAACATATTCCGTTAATTATTCTATATTTGGTTATCTATGCTTTTTCCTGGAGCGGCAATATTCATACCCTTGTGGAGGAAGCGGATAAGGTATTTTTAATTAGGGATCGAAATCTCTATTATGGCATGAAAAAATGGGGCTATGCCTTTTCGCTGATTGTTCAAATGTTTGCTTCGGCAATGCTCATCGGATTAGCCCTGCCATTTTTAAGAAATCTCTATCACCTGGATTGGCAGGAAATATCCGTTTGGCTCTGGTATTTTATTGCCTTAAAGCCGGTGATTCTATATTTAAAATTTCAATTAAGAAAAATAGACAAAAGGCTGAAGAAACTAGGTGCTGGATTTCTGCTGTTTATCCTTTTAAGCTGGGTGAGCCAAGGGATTTTTTATGTCTGGGATAAAGGAGCTTTTCCTTTTATCTACTTATTTGGCGCTGCCGTGGCTGCTGTCTTCATTTTTCTGACTTTAAAACTATTAATAAAGATCTCTGCGATCGAGCATGAGATTGATATGGGAATGAGAGATAGAACAAAGTATATTGAATTAATTTTTACGACTTCTTACGATATTGAAAAACCTATATATATGCCAAAAAGAAGCAAGCCATTGCTGTTTCGAAAATCAAAGGTGGTCTTTAGAAAACGCACAAAAATAAATGGATTTTTGGAGCTGTTTATAAAAATATTTATTCGAAACTACTCCTATATCGGCGGGTATTTTCAAATGATCTCGATTACGTCGGCTGCTTTGGTGATCATACCGCCCTATTGGATCAAAGCTATTATTTTTGTAGGGTTCCTCATTATGATGTATTCTTGGCTTGTTGCCATCTGGGATAGGATTACCTTATCCAACCCGATTCATAGACACTATCGGGAAAGTATCTCCTATTTTTCTGCAAGAAATAGGGCAGTTCGTATCTTATTTGTTTTGGCCATTGTCATTCTTGCCATAATAATGATGGGCTGGATATCTGTCATGTCTTATTTTAGAGGCTATTTTTAAAGGAGGGTTCTAAAAATGGGCGAAATAGATTGGATAAAAGAAGTGGAACAAAGGAAAGAGGCCTTGATTGAAGACGCGAAAGGTCTTTTGCAAATAAAAAGTGTTCTTGATGAAGAAAATGCAACAGCGGATGCACCCTTAGGCGAAGGCGTAAAGGAAGCCCTTGATTATATGCTTCAGCTTGGTGAGAAAGATGGGTTTATCGCCAAAAATGTTGGGAATGTTTCCGGGCATCTGGAGTTTGGCCAAGGGAAAGAGATTATTGGAGTTCTTTGTCATGTAGACGTGGTGCCTGAAGGGGATGGCTGGTCAAGCGACCCATTTGGTGCTGAGATCAGGAATGGAAAGATTTTTGCCAGAGGGGCCATTGATGATAAAGGGCCGACAATGGCAGCCTATTATGCAATGAAAATTGTAAAAGAGCTTGGCCTGCCATTAAAAAAGCGTGTGCGGATGATTATCGGTACAGATGAGGAAAGTGATTGGCGCTGTGTAGAGCACTATTTCAAGCATGAAGAAATGCCGGCCATGGGTTTTGCCCCGGATGCTGATTTTCCGATTATATATGCAGAAAAAGGAATCTCTGATTTTGACCTCGTGCAAAAGGATGCCATTGACAAAGGATGCGAAAACGAAAAAATCGAGGTCATTACTTTTCAATCTGGCAGAAGGTACAATATGGTTCCCGACTTTGCTAAGGCTTCTCTCGTTGTAAAAGGAGAATCAACCGAGATCATTCAAAAATATACAGATTTTCTTAAACAGCATGAACTGAAGGGCCAATTTTATGTGGAAAATGGCGAGCTGGTTCTCGAAGCAAAAGGGATATCTGCCCATGGAATGGAGCCTGATCATGGAAAAAATGCAGGCTTATATATGGCAAAGTTTTTATCAGAATTGCCGCTGGATGGACAAGCCAAGCACTATATTGATTTTGTTATCCGATACTTTTGGCAGGATTCCCGAGGACATAATTTGGGCATCGCCTATTCTGATGATATTACAGGCGATCTAACCATCAATACCGGAAAGCTTTCATACGAAAAGACAAGCGGCGGAAGACTTGGGTTGAATTTACGCTACCCTGTCACCAGCCAAATGGATGAAATTAAAGCGGTGCTCGTAAGGCTTTTGGCTAATGAAGGTTTTGCACTTGAAAACTTCTCAGATTCTAAGCCGCACCATGTCGATGAAAATAATGTGCTGATTCAGACATTAAAAAAAGTGTATGAAGAACAGACGGGGCAAACAGCGAAGTTAATTGCCATTGGCGGCGGGACCTATGCCCGTTCATTAGAGTCGGGTGTTGCCTTTGGACCATTATTCCCCGGAAGAGATGACATCGCCCATCAAAAGGATGAATATATGTACATTGAGGACCTTTTAAAGGCAACAGCTATTTATGCCCAAGCGATTTATGAGCTGGCAAAGTAATTTATCTAATCATTAACTTAACTGCTGTTAAGCTAGCAGGAAGAACCAGTGTATCGGGCTGGTTCTTTTTTCGTGCGCAAACATTTGCTAAAATAAGTTAAATAAGTTAAACGGAGGTTCGTAATGGAAAATAGTCCGCATTTCTTCTTTGCTGTGAGTTTGCCAATAGAGACAAAGCAGCAAATTGAAAACGCATGTCTTGGTTTAAAAGAACATTTACCATTTAAACGCTGGGTTCATCATGAAGACTACCATATTACGCTTGCTTTTTTAGGGTCTGCACCAAATGATAAACTTCTCCTTGCCAAGGAACATGTCAAAGAAGGATTACATGGACAGCCTGGTTTTTCCCTGAAGATGCATAGTATTGGAACCTTTGGCAAAGCAGATTCGCCAAGGATATTTTGGGCAGATACATATGAGGATAACAAGCTTGCTGATATACGCAGCATTGTCTATCATGCTTGTACAGATGCAGGATTTGAACTGGAAAAAAGGCCATTTCGGCCCCATATTACGCTGGCGAGAAAGTGGGCAGGAGACCAGCCGCTGGATAGAGAGTTATTGGAAAAATATAATCCTTTCAAACAGTCATCAATAGCTTTTTCAGCAAATGAAGTGGTTTTATATCAGACACATTTAGACGGGACGCCAAAATATGAAAGGATTGCCACCTTTCCTTTATCGTCCGAATAAACTAATTATACAGAAGAACACTTAAAAAGGATTATGTGGAATAAAATGGGGTAAACAGAGAAAACGAGGAATGAAAAAATGGGACAGCTGATTAAATTGCAGGATTATGTTTCACGCTATGAACAGGATATTTATTTATATCCTTCACGTTTTGTAAGACTTAAGAAACAGCATTGGGAGAAGCTGAAGATGGCTTGGGAAAATAACGATCATGCCATATTTTCTCCAAGTGTGGAATTGCAAACGAAAAACAACGAATGGCATACGGAAGAAAAACAGCCTTTTATTAGTAAAATAAAGGGATTTCTCAAACCTGGAAAGCAGGAAGAAGAGGAGGATTCAGCACCGCAAAAAACAGCTATAGAAGAGACAGGGGAAGAAGAGCCCTTTAAATTCGAGACCAATTTTTCCTATCGGCCTGATACTGTCGAAGATTTGAAATATCAATTTCTTGATCAATTATTTCGCTTTCAGATGAAATGGGCCAGTTCAACAATCCTGGAAAAATCGTTCGTTGAGAAGAAATTTTATTATGATACAAGATTAAAATATTTTCTGCAGAGATTTCCTGATACCTATCTTGTTCTCTTTAAGCCGCTATTTTTATTAAAAAAGGCACCGATTGAGCTTGAAACTATGATGATCGGACCTACGGGTATCTGGTGCGTGAGCTTCCTTGAAGAGGAGGATATGTCTGTATTTCTTGGATCAAAAGAAAAGTTTTGGGTAAAACGCGGAAAAACGGAGGAGAAAAGGGTTCTAAACCCCCTTCTAGCTTTAAACCGGACAGGTAAAATTGCTCAGCAAATTTTAAAATTAGAAGGAATTGATTTTCCAGTTTATAAGCTATTAATATCTCGGAACGGCTATATCGATTTTCCATCTACGCCCTATGATATTCAAATTATTGAAAAGCGAAATTATGAGGAATGGTTTAGCAATATGAGGAAATTGCGCTCTCCGCTTAAGCACGTCCAGTTAAAAGGTGCCAAGGCCCTGCTGCAGCACTGCCAAACAACCTCCATCCGAAGGCCAGACTGGGACTAATGTGTTTAGCGCGCTAAAGCAACGGGGGCCTGACCCCCAACAGTTTACAGCGTTAAAGCAACGGGGGCCTGACCCCCAACAGTTTACAGCGTTAAAGCAACGGGGGCCTGACCCCCAATGGTTGACCCCCAACAGTTTACAGCGTTAAAGCGTGGAATTTGCCGGAAAAGGGTGTTGTGTAAATGGATTCCATGGAACGTGATTTTTATGCTTATTTGGATGAATTGGACATTGTTACTGTGCTGATCCCATTTGGTAATCAGAGGGGCAGTTCTGTTACTTTTTGTTTAAAGGATGATCGCAGTGGTCGATTATCTCAGTTGGATATTATCGAGCAGATTCCTTTAAAGGATGCCATGAAATATATTTGCCGTCTTAATGAGGAAATTGAGATTGGAGAACATTATTGGGTTATTGACGAGCACGGGCAAAAAACAGACATGCAAATCGGAGCGGTTATTCGAACGCAAGAATTTGATGAGAGATTCTTCTATGATGGTCCCCTCGGTATTTCTTATTCTAAGGAAACAACAGAGTTTCGCCTTTGGGCGCCAAGTGCGTCTGATGTGCGTCTTAGGCTTGTTGCTCCTGACAGCCATAATGAACATGCTAAAGAATATCCATTAACGCGAAAAGCTAAAGGTGTCTGGGTAATTCAAATTAGCGGGGACCTGGAAGGTTTTCGCTACTATTATCTTGTATGTGTGAATAGGCAATGGAAAGAAGCTGTTGACCCCTACGCATCGGCTGTCAGCGTGAATGGGGAACATGGAATGGTCATTGATATGAAAAAAACGAGACAGCAAAAACCCCCTTTGCCCCCATTAGACCTTCCTGGCGATGCAATTATCTATGAAACCCATATAAGAGATCTCACGGTGCATCCCAATAGCGGGATAGTCAAAAAAGGAACCTATCTTGGTGCAGCTGAATTAAACACGATGAATGGAAAGGGCATGGCCACAGGCCTATCCTATATGAAAGAGCTCGGTGTGACCCATATTGAATTTCTTCCTGTACATGATTTTGCCGGAGTAGATGAGCACAACGTTACAAGAGAATACAATTGGGGCTATAATCCGCTCCATTTTAATGCGCCAGATGGGAGTTATTCGTCAGACCCGGCGAATCCTTATGCAAGAATTAAAGAATTAAAGAAACTGATACGAACCATCCATTCACAGGGACTTAGGGTCATTATGGATGTCGTTTATAATCATGTCTATATTAGAGAGTCATCATCTTTTGAGAAAATTGTTCCCGGGTATTTTTTTCGCCACGATTCTTACGGAATGCCGTCGAATGGAACAGGGGTGGGCAACGATTTTGCTTCGGAAAGACTTATGGCAAGAAAGTTCATTATTGATTCCTGTCTATTCTGGCTAAAGGAATATCAGATTGATGGGTTCCGTTTTGATTTAATGGGGATTCTTGATGTTACAACTATGAATCAAATCAGAAAAGCCGTTCATTCCATTGATCCAGATGTGCTGATAATTGGAGAAGGCTGGGACTTGAATACCCCGATTCCGCAGCATCAAAAAGCAAACATCCGCAACCAGGAAAGACTCCCCGGGATTGGTCAATTTAATGATTGGTTCAGGGATACGATTAAAGGAAGCACCTTCAATCTTTATGATAGAGGATACGCACTTGGAAATGAATATTATTATCAGGCAGCAAAAGAAGTGCTAGCAGGGAGCATCGGTATAGAAAAAAAGGAAAAAGGGCTGTTCGATTCACCGCTGCAATCGGTTAATTATGTGGAATCACATGACAATCATACATTATGGGATAAACTTTCGGTTTGTTCAAAGAATTTGACAGAAGAGATGAGGATGAAGCAGCATCGGCTTGCGACCGTCATGGTCCTCCTTGCACAGGGAATCCCGTTTTTGCATAGCGGACAGGAGTTCTTCCGGACAAAGCAAGGAATTGGCAATAGCTATCGCTCATCTGATGAAATTAATCAGCTGAATTGGGATCGGAAAAATAAATATATTAAAAACGTCCAGTATATTCATGGGATGATCAGGATTCGAAAGTCCCATAAAGCCTTTAGGCTCACCAAGGCAGAGTTTATTCGATCACATATGAAATTTTTGCCCCTGGAGGCTCCTGTTATTGGGTTTACTCTTAGTGATGTAGGGGCATATGGGAAGTGGGATCGCATTATGGTCATTTTGAACCCCAGCTTCGAACAGAAAACGTGTGAAATTGAAGGAATATGGGAGGTTCTTGCCGATGAAAATCGCTCAGGAACCGTACCGATAAGAAGCGCTCAAGGGCCGATAAAGCTGTTGCCCATCAGTTCGTATGTTTTCGTACAATAATATGGCATGTAAGCTTTTCTATAAATAGCTTGACGGCTTAAGCATGTTGGAGCTAAAATTTATTAAGATAGCTATTGTGGGAAAGGGAAACAATAGCTTTTTTTCTTTTATTCAATCCTGCTTTTTGCAGGTTTGCTACTAAATTGCAGGTGAACAATGTTGGAATATTTATTTGGACAAGAGTGGGAGATAAGTCCCGCTGGGGGCGCGACTGGGGAAGCTTTTGTCGCTAAACACGAAGAAAACAAGCTATTCCTAAAAAGGAATTCTTCTCCTTTTCTTGCCGTACTTTCTGCAGAAGGTATTGTGCCAAAGCTTATTTGGACTAAGAGGCTTGAAAACGGCGATGTTATAACAGCACAGCAATGGCTAAATGGAAGAGAGCTTAAGCAATCTGAGATGAACCATAAAAGAGTGGCAAGCCTCCTAAGAAAGATCCACAGTTCAAAGCCTCTGGCCACCATGCTTAAAAGAATCGGAAAAGCTTCGATAGGTCCTGAAATGCTTCTTCAGGCAATTGAGGAAGGGCTGGATGCTGATCTTAAAGAGCATGTCATGGTTTCCAAGTCAATTGAATTTTTAAAAAATGAAGTTGAAAATATCCAATGTGAAGAAAAGACTGTTTGCCATTGCGATGTCAATCACAACAACTGGCTGCTGACAGATGACAACCAGCTGTTCTTAATTGACTGGGATGGAGCGATGATCGCAGATCCTGCCATTGATTTGGGCATGTTATTATACTGGTATATCCCTAAACAGGAATGGTCTAATTGGATTGAACTCTATGGCAAGACCTTAACAGAAGATCTGATGTTTAGGATGAAATGGTATGTCATTGCTCAGACCCTGACTTCGATTCAATTGCATAAGAACAAGCTTAGGCTGGCAGAAATGAATAAATCGCTCGAATTCCTTGATGTGCTTTACGAGTCTTAAGAAAATTGATCAATACTGCTAACCCATTGTGACAAATTTTGCTGATGGGATTCAATATGATCATCAAGGTGCGGAGTATTGACTCCGTTTTGACTGTAATAATAAATTTCTTCTAATGTTGCAAGTGTCTCGCTATCCAATTCTGGATGAGTCGTCATTAAAGATTTGACCAGCCGCTGTAATTGCTGGCATTCAGAAACAGATCCGCAACAATCGGCTTGATGGTTGCTTAATATATCTTTTAACAGATTCAGCTTATCCTGATGGCTGATCGGCATAATCTTGAATCTCCTTTCTTCTTTTGAAAGCAGAAATTTTAAAAGGATTCACATGTTAGGTTGTGAATCCTTTTTTAATTTATGCATGCGTGCGCAGTTTAATAAGGAAAGTTAAACTTTCAATTTCCGGAATTGGCCATCTATTGGCTTCTGCCTTTAAACTTGCATCTTGCATCCAAGGTTTTCGCGTGATATTGTTTGAACGAAATACATTTTAGGAGTTGTAAAGAATGCGTCAAAGAAACAAGCCATGGGCGAAGGAGAAACTTGCAAGCTATCCGCAATATGTCATTTCCTCCCCTGAAAGCTATAAAGGAAAGTGGCAGGAGGCTTTTGAAAAGGAGCAGCCGCTGCATATTGAAATTGGCACAGGAAAAGGCCGCTTTATTACTGGAATGGCAAAAGAAAATCCGCATATCAACTATATTGGCATCGAACTCCAGGATAGTGTGATCGTGACTGCGCTCGATCGGATCATTGAGGATGAGCTGCCTAATATCAAGCTAATCATTGTCAATGCTGAAGGTCTCCAGAAGTTTTTTGAACAGGGAGAAGTAGACCGTGTCTATTTAAATTTCTCCGATCCATGGCCGAAAAAACGTCATGCCAAAAGAAGATTAACCTATAAAAACTTCTTGCAGATATACGAAAACATCCTTGTTGATGAAGGAGAAATCCACTTTAAAACGGACAATCAGGGTCTATTTGAATACTCGCTTATCAGCTTTTCTGAATACGGGCTCCTGTTGAAATATATAAGCCTTGACCTTCATAACAGTGATTTTGAAGGAAACATTATGACGGAATACGAAGAGAAATTCTCGCAAAAGGGAAACCGTATTTATAGATGCGAGGTTCAATATAGAAAGAAATAGTCTTTTCCTAAAGTTTAATGTAAATTTTTACTATTTGGTTGATTGGAGCGGAAATCAACGGCCAAATTCAAATCAGAGTCTATCTGAAAAGAAAGCGCATGAACACAATTGTTCATGCGTTTTTCTTTTTAAAGGAAAAGTCTGCAGGAAGATGTTTGTGCTATAATTTAATCAGGATACAGAATTTTCAGACGCATATGGAACATTAATCATTGAAGGAGCCGATTTAATGAGATTAGAGAAGCATTTATTATCTATCTTAGAATCCCTCCATGATGCAGTTATAGTCATAACAATGGACAGTACCATCGTTTATGTGAATAAGGCTTATTCCTTGCAATTTGGCGTTGCTGCAAACAAAATTATCGGCAAAAAGCTAAGGGATATTGAGAAAAAGTCAAGGATATTAGAGGTATTAAAGACTAAGAAGCCGCTCATCAATGATTGCAGCTATGTTCATTCCCTTCAAAAGGATGTGTGCGCCAATATCACCCCTCTGATTGAGAATGGAGAGATGATTGGCGTTGTAACGATCATGAAGGATATTTCTGAACTGACCATGATGCAGGATGAATTAACGAAATATAAAAGTGATGTAACTAAACTCCGGGAGCAGTTAGACAGAAGAAACTTCTTTAAGCTGGAAAGTCAATCGCAAGTGATGAAAAAAGCCGTACAGTTAACCAAAAATGTCTCTAATACGGATGCGACGGTTATCCTTTATGGCGAAAGCGGTGTCGGCAAGGAAATATTTGCAACAGCCCTCCATGAATCAAGCAAACGAAATTCTAAGCCATATGTAGCGATAAATATAGCCTCCATCCCTGATGCCTTATTTGAAAGCGAGATGTTTGGCTATGAAGAGGGCTCATTTACAGGTTCTAGAAAGGGCGGGAAAAAGGGGCTTTTAGAATTGGCCAACGGCGGGACACTGTTTCTCGATGAGATTGGTGAAATGCCATTAAGTGTTCAGGCGAAGCTTTTAAGAGTCATCCAGGAGAGGAAATATCAAAAAGTGGGCGGAACAAAGCTGCATCCCATTGATGTGCGAATTATTTGCGCCACCCACAGAAATTTGAAGGAAATGATCAAACAAGGCAAGTTTAGGGAGGATTTGTTTTATAGAATCAATGTTGTCCCGATTTATATCCCGCCTCTTCGAGAGCGGAAAGAAGATCTAGAGTTTTTGGCAAATAATATTATCCATGATTTATGCTTGAAATATGGAAAGCATGTCAGGATTGACGAAGAGATTTTCAACTTTATGAAACAATACGATTGGCCAGGTAATGTAAGAGAGCTCGTTAATGTGCTGGAAAGAATGATGGCTGTTTGTACAAAATCAATTCTTGAACCTGCTGATCTTCCCGACTATTTGCTACATAAACAGCCTGTCCTAACAGCGGAAGCGGATTACTCTGCTTTTGTGCAGGTATCCGCTAAAGGGTCAAAAAAGCTTCATGAAATATTGGAAGATACAGAAAAGGAACATATCGAATTTGTCATGAAGAACAGCAAAAATAAAACAGAGGCTATACAGGAATTAGGAATCAGCCGAAAGGCTTTCTATGCCAAACTAAGAAAATATGCTATCAAATAATATTTTTCTGGCATAAAACTTGCAAAAGTCTTTAGTGAGTAAAAAGCTGAGGGGGTCTCACAATGAAAGTTGATATTCAAAGAATGGAAGCGGAGCAAGCAAAAATTATTCTGCAGGAAACAGCGGGACTTGCCATTATAACCATCCACAGGCCGCAAAAAAGAAATGCCTTAACGGCAAAAATGTGGAAGCATTTATCAAAGATAGGAAGGGAAATATTAGATAATCCCAAAAATAAGGTTGTCTTGCTAAGAGGGGCAGGGGAACAGTTCACAGCGGGGTCTGATATTGCTGAATTTCACCAAATGACACTTGAGGAAGCTGAAGAATCCTTTGTCCTGATGGAAGAGGCAATCTCAACATTTGAAAGCTTGCCGATTCCAACCATTGGTGTGATAAATGGGCCGGCTATGGGAGCGGGCCTTGAGCTTGCTCTTGCCTGTGATTTGAGAATTGGGTCGGAGAAATCTAAGCTTGGCATTCCAGTTGGAAGATTAGGAATTACACTTAGCAATAAATTTGCCCAGCGGTTAGTTGACTTAATTGGCCCAAGCCTGACAAAGGACTTGGTCTATACAGGAAGAGTATTAAAGGCAGAAGAAGCATATAGGCTGGGCATGCTCAACTATTTAGTCGATGAGAATAATCTTGACCGGTATGCCATACGGATGGGGAAATTGGTTGCAGCACAATCGCCTGCATCACTGCTAGCTGTAAAAAATTCTGTAAGCGCGTGTGTGAACAGTGTTCCCACAATGTGGGAAGGCAACCAGAAGTTTGTTGATACACATGATTTTCCTGAAGGTGTAGCAGCCTTTGTGGAAAAAAGAATTCCGCGTTTTCCCCGCAGGACTCCGGCAAACTAAAGTTTAAAAAGGAAGCTCAATTCAAGTTTGAGCTTCCTTTTTTATTGCTCTATGTATTAAAATATCGATTGAGTAAAGCTCGATATTCAGCTTCTGCAAAAATTGATCATGAATTTCTTGCTGAAGCTTTTCCATTACATCTATTAAGCGTGTCGTCACCGGATATTTAATGGTTATTTTTATGCTTAAAGCAGGCAGCTGCTGAAGGCTGATCGATACAGATTCACATTTTTCTACCTGTTCATGATTCTTACAGATGATCTCAACCATGTCATGATAGGCTCTTTTATATATTTTTATCGATCCCCGGTGGAAATCTGGGTGGACAATGGTTGTTTCTCCAATTCTCTCTTTTTTCGGCGAAAAAATTTCAACCCCTTTGATTATGAGTTTCTTAAAAAGATTCTGCTCAACCTGTTTGTAAGGAATGGGGATTACATGTTTCCCTTCTGTGTTTCTGATAAATTGTGCAATCTTGATTTCACTGGATGAGCGGATATCTTCAATGTGATAAAACTTCTTTATTGCTCCTAATTCCAAACGGTCAGCGATCATTTTGACCATTTTGTCCGAGGTGCCGATAATAAGTATTTTACTTATAAAGTGATTTTTGATTGCATTTTGGACCTCAACTTTATGCTGATCATCATTGAATGTGGCTCTTTTAACAGCTGATATGGTGTTCTTTTCAAATTTTGCAGAGGTTCCGGCTATTTTATGTCCATTTAGAATCAGGAGCCCATCATCAATGATAGCGGGGATCTTTTTTTTGTATGCAAAGGATAAAGCACTTGTACTTTTACCAGTACCGCTCTTTCCACTTAGTGTATAAACTTCCATTGTACCCTCCCTTTTCCAAAATATTTAAAACGAATGTTTAAAATATATTGACTTTTGTTAAATATCATTATAAAGTAATAAGCAGATTTAGTGAAACTTAATAATCTAGTTTTCTTATCAAGAGAGGTTGAGGGACTGGCCCGATGACGCCTCGGCAACGGACATCTATGCACCGTGCCAATTCCAGCAAGCAAGGCTTGAAAGATAAGAAGAGGACTTAAATTTGTGTATTGCAACCTCTTCTTTCAGAAGAGGTTTTTCTATTTTCATGCCAAGAATATTTGATAGAGTCAGTACATACCATGTTGTATTCCTCAAGAGATTCAGTCATCAAGACTCGCTTTTTCAGTTATTTTTTAGAGAAATCCCAGTTTTTTTATTGGAATAGTAATTTATTGAGAATGAACACTTTACTCATTTGATTATTTGTATCCTTTTGAAACAGTTGTTTCTAAAAGAAACAAGTTTATTTCTTTTGGAAACAACTTTAAACGGAAAGTTCGAAATATTGTGCGATTTACCCCTAAGAACTTGGCATGAAAATTGCAAAATTAATAGCTATAAAAGAATAGGAGTGATTTCTGTGACAAAGGTAAGATATGAAGAACAGAATCGAGTTGGAATCATAACGATTGACTCACCGCCTGTAAACCCGCTTGATCGTGAGGTATTGGATCAGCTTGAAAGTACTATTAAACAAATTGGCTCACATATTAACGCGGTAATCGTTACGGGAGCTGGAGAAAAAGCATTTGTTGCGGGAGCTGACATTAAAGAATTCCCTGGATTGACACAGGAGACAGGGGAGGCACTTGTTAAAAGAGGACAATCTATTTTCCAGGCATTATCTGAATTAAAGCAGCCTGTCATTGCTGCGATAGATGGTTTCACATTAGGCGGCGGATTAGAATTAGCCCTTGCATGTGATATTCGCGTGGCAACTGCCCGCTCTCAGTTTGGGCTGCCAGAAGTTAAACTTGGCATTATTCCTGGATATGGCGGTACACAAAGATTGCCTAGATTAATAGGTGTTGGAAAGGCATTACAGCTTATTTTATCTGGAGAGTTCATCACAGCAGAAAAGGCTCAAGCGATCGGCCTGGTAGAAGAGGTAACAGAAACAGATGCATTAGGCAAAGCTTTAGAACTTGCGAATGTGATTTCATCAAGAGGGCCAATTGCCGTTAAAAAGGCAAAAGAAGCAGTTCTTAAGGGAATTGAAGGCACTTTGCAAGAAGGATTAGATATTGAAGCAAAATTATTTGGAGAACTTTGCACAACGGAAGATAAGGATGAAGGTGTTGCAGCGTTCTTCGAAAAAAGAAATCCAGTATTCACAGGAAACTAAGGAGGAAAAAAACATGAAGAAAATTGCAGTTATTGGATTTGGAACAATGGGATCAGGGATTTCACAAGTATGCGTGGAAAGCGGGTATCAAGTAACAGCAATCGAGCAAGAGCAAGCCTATTTTGAACGAGGGCGTGCGCAAATTAATAAAAACTGGAATCGTGCGATTGAAAAGGGAAGAATCGATGAAGCGAAAAAAGCTGAATATGAGCAATTACTGACACTTTCTACCGAATGGGAATCCATTTCTGATGCGGACTTCGTTATTGAGGCTGTAAGTGAAGATATTGAATTAAAGAAAAACATCTTCAAAAGAATCAGTGAGCTGGTAGACGAACAGACAATTGTTGTTAGTAATACATCTGGTTTAAGTATCACAGAAATCGCCAGTGTGATTAAAAATCCTGGAAGAGTCATGGGCTTCCATTTCTTTAATCCAGTGCCAGTTATGAAATTAGTTGAGCTTATTAAGGGCTATGATACGGCAGAAGAAACGTATGAGAAATCAAAGCAATTGGTTGAATCTCTTGGTAAAGAGCCTGTAACAGTAAAAGAATCGCCATTATTTGCCGTTAACCGGATTCTTGTTCCAATGATCAATGAGGCCATCTTCGTCCTGCAGGAAGGTGTAGCAACAGCCGAGGATATTGATAAAGGCATGAAGCTTGGTGCCAACCATCCGATCGGACCTCTTGCGCTGGCAGATTTAATTGGTCTGGACACCCTTTTATTTGTTCAGGACTCTTTATATGAGGAAACACAGGATTCTAAATACCGCTCTGCACCGCTATTGAGAAAACTGGTTCGCGCCGGCCATCTTGGCAGAAAAACTGGAAAAGGATTTTTCGAATATTGATAGATTAAAAAGATGATAGAAGGAGGCAAATAAATGAGTACTACCATTGGAGAAATTATTGAATGGTCTGCTGCAAACTACCCGAATAAAACAGGGCTTGTATACAAGGAAAAGGGTCAAAAGTTTACCTTTCATGAACTAAATGAAAAAGTAAATCAGTTTGCTTCCGCACTTACACAACTTGGAGTAAAAAAAGGTGACGTTGTTTCCGTTTTCCTTTATAACAACAGTGAATTTGTTATTACTCAATTTGCCGCAGCAAAACTAGGTGCTGTGTTTAATCCAATCAATTACCGCTTAACAGCCCATGAGCTCCAATTTATTTTAAATGATGCCGGTTCAAAGGTTCTTCTTTTTGAAAAAGAGGTGGCCGGCATTGTTGAGGAAACAAAAGGTTTAGGGGTTAATGTTGACCATTATATTTTTACGGATGAACAAGCACCGGAATTTGCCCTTGATTTTTATAAGCTGCTTGATAAAGGCGAGCCCTCTCCGCCAAGTACTGATGTAACTGAAAATGATATTTATATCATGATGTATACAAGCGGCACAACTGGAAAGCCAAAAGGGGTCCTCCATAAGCATAGAGATATGGTTCATCATTGCTTCTTGATGATTGAATGCAATAAGTTTAATAAAAATGATATCGGGCTTACTGTTGCGCCATTAAATCATACGGCGGAATTGCATACAGCCTTTTTGCCAAGATTGATGGTAGGTGCAACTACATATGTTCATCATCAATTTGTTGCTGAGGATGTACTAAAGACGATTGAGGAAGAAAAAATCACCTCTATTTTTGCCGCTCCTACCATGGTGAATATGCTGCTGAATGTAAAGAACTTCGATCAATACGACCTTTCTAGCCTTAGAGTCCTAGGTTATGGCGGTGCTTCTATGGCTCCGGTATTGATTAAAAGATTTCAAGAACGAACAGGTGCCGATTTAGTGCAGATGTTTGGAACAACGGAAATGGGACCAGTGATGAGTGTCCTTTATCCGGATGAACAATTAGAAAGAGCAGGTTCAGCAGGAAAAGCGATTCTTACCCATCAAATGAAAATTGCCCGCATTCAAGAGGATGGCAGCCCAACAGATCCTAGGGATGAATGTGAAGTGGGTGAAATCGGGGAGATCTTAGTCAAAGGTCCTTGTATGATGAAGGAATATTACAAGCGTCCGGATGCTACGGAAAAGGCGCTAGCTTATGGCTGGTATCATACTGGTGACATGGGCTATGTAGATGAAGACGGCTATATATGGATTAAAGACCGGATGGATTTCATGATCAATACAGGCGCTGAAAATGTTTATCCCCGAGAAGTGGAAGATACAATTCAAGAGCATGAGGATGTCGTTGAAGTAGCAGTTGTCGGTAAGCCTGACCCAGCTTGGGGTCAGATTGTTGTTGCCTTTGTAGTTAAAAAAGATGGCAGTTTGATCACAGAAAAGGATTTAGATCAGTTTCTATTAGAAGGCAAAAAATTAGCCAAATATAAACGTCCAAGAGAATATCACTTTGTCGAAAGTCTTCCAAAGACAACCAGCGGAAAGCTTCAGAAATTTGTACTGGCGAATGAACTTAGGGCAGAAAAGGGGAACGTGAAATGACAACAGAAATAGTGCAAAACAGCTTCTTCGATCTTTCCGATGAACATTTGCAGATCAAGCAGGAAATTCACCGCCTTGCACAAGAACGCATTAAGCCAAGGGCAAAAGAGATTGATGAACAGGGCGTTTATCCAATGGATATTCTGCAGCTGCTATCTGAATATGGATACATTGGGGCAAATATGCCTGAAGAGTATGGCGGGCTTGGCTTAGACCTTCTAAGCTTTTGCCTGATTGTTGAAGAGATTGCACGCGTGTGCGCTTCATCTTCACAGGTGGCTGTTGTCCAGGAGTTAGGTACATTACCGATTATGATTGGCGGAAGCAAGGAACTAAAGCAAAGATATCTGCCCGATCTTGCCTCAGGGAAAAAGATTGCTGCTTATGCATTGACGGAGCCAAACGCTGGATCGGATGTAAGAAGCCTAAAAACACGCGCAGAGCGGGATGGAGATTCCTATATTATCAATGGCCAGAAAATGTTTATCTCTAACGGCGGTGTCGCAGATATTTATTCTGTTTTTGCCCAAACAGACAAGGGCATTACAGCTTTTGTTGTAGAAAAAGATACTCCTGGCTTTGAGGTAGGAAAATTGGAAAAGAAAATGGGGATTAAAGGATCTCCAACAGCTCAGCTATTTTTTGAAAATTGCCGTGTGCCAGCAGAAAACAGAATTGGAGAAGAAGGAGAAGGCTGGCTGATTGCTATGAAAACCTTTGATAAGTCAAGGCCAACTGTTGCTGCACAGGCTTTGGGGATTGCGCAAGGGGCATTTGATGTAGCTTTAGAATATGTTCAGGAACGTGAGCAGTTTGGCAAAAACATTTCTTCTTTCCAAGGAGTTCAGTTTATGCTGGCTGATATGGCAACGCAAATCGAAGCTGCCCGCGGACTTGTCTATAAAGCTGCTTCCAAAGTGAATGAATTAACCGCTACCGGAAAAAATCCTGAATTGACAAAAGGGTCCTCAATGGCAAAAATGTTTGCATCCGATACAGCTATGAAAGTAACAACAGATGCGGTTCAGCTTTTGGGCGGATATGGATTTATCCATGAGTATGAAGTGGAAAGAATGATGCGTGATGCAAAAATTACACAAATTTATGAAGGAACAAACCAAATTCAAAGAGTTGTCATTGCTAGAAATCTATTAGGAGGAAGGTAATGGGAAACTATAAAATCTTATTTATTCACGGAGCAGGCGGCACAAAGAGCAAATGGCGGACGATAAAGGACTACCCTGAGATCTCTAATTATGAAGCGATCGATCTTCCAGGACATGGCGAAAATGAATTCAACCTTATTTCCTCCGTTCAGGACTATGCGGCGTCTATTGATCAGACGATTCAGGAAGATACAATTGTGGTTGGACATTCAATGGGGGGATTGATTGCCCTTGAATTGGCTGCAAGGAACAGTCGTGTAAAAGCAGTTGTTCTGGCAGCAAGCTTCTACGAATTGCCTGTACATCCAAAAATTCTTGGCAGTCTGGCTGATGGGGAATTTCCAGAATCCTTATTTAACGCTTCCTACTATCGCAATGTAAGCCAGCAGCTGCTTCAGGAAGAGAAAGAAGAATTAAATTTGGTGCCTGTAGAAATTACACATGCAGATTTTAAAGCATGCAATGATTACAAGGAAGGCGGTGACATTCTCGAAAGCTTAAAGATTCCGGTATATGCGATTCTTGGCAAGCAAGATAAGCTATTGCCTAAGGAACCAGCAGAGAGCCTGAAAAAACTAAATCCGGCCATCAATATTATTGAAATTGATGAGTCCGGGCACTATATCATGCTGGAACAGCCAGAAAAATTTGCTGAAGCATTGACGAAGGTAATCCAAGAATTAGAAAAGCAGACAGTATAGGAAGACAGATGGGTTTGTTGAATTTGAAAGTTTATTATGAATGATCCTATTGTTTTGATGGAGGAGTGAAAGGAAATGGGATTGTATCGAAAACGAAATGATGGCAGTGAACAGCCATATGCCGCTGGACCCCTAAAGATTAGGGTGCCTTTTGTTCACTATAAGTTTGAATTTCCTGATTGGCTTCAGGGTGCTATTTTATGTGTAGTTCCAATGGGCATCACAGCTGTAATGATGGATGTCCTAGGCATTCCATTTGAATTAGCAATCGCCTTTGTTATTATTAACAATTTTCTTTACCTTCTCCACACACATTTCGGCGACCCATCGATTGCTGGCTGGATTACTGCAGGAATTCCGCTGTATGTGGGATTCCTGACCGGCTTCCCTGAAGGGGATGCCAGAATTCTGGCCTTAATAGCATTGCAGCTGACTGTAGCCTTGATATTTTTGCTTATGGGTTTATTTAAAGGAGCAGACATCCTTGTTAAACGGCTGCCCATTTCGCTTAAGGCGGGAATTCTCCTAGGTGCTGGGTTTGCAGCCATCTTCGGTGAATTCTCCGCAAATGGCCGGGTGTGGACAATGCCAATTACTATTTTGCTAGGTGCGGCGTTTGGTTTCTTTATGATGTTTTCACAAACAGCGGAGCCCTTACGAAAAAAGTACTCAATGTTCCGCTATATTGCACAGTTCGGGATAGCGATTCCATTCGCCCTATCCTATGTAATAGGAATTGTGATAGGCGAGGTGCAGCCGCCGCAGGTCACATGGAATTTCGTTCCGCTGCCAATTGGTGAAATTATTGCGAATTACAGTGTGTTTGGTCTTGGATTTCCGCCGTTTGAATATTTTATAAAGGCGCTTCCATTGGCGATTGCTGCTTATATTATTGCTTTCGGTGATATTCTTGTAGTAAGCTCGTTAATCAATAAAGCAAATGAAGTGCGCAAGGATGAGAAGATTGTCTTTAGCGCAAGCAGAAACAGCATCATTGTTTCCATTAGAAACTTTATTGAAGGCTTGTTCATGCCGTACCTGCCTTTAGCCGGCCCGCAATGGACGGCAGGCCAAGTGCTTGTTGTTAACAGATACATGAACAACAGCAGAAAGGTAGTAGACAGCTACTGGGGCGGGGCAACTGGGATATTCTGGGGGATGAGTATTGCCCTTATGCTTGGGCCTGTTGTGTCCATATTTAAGCCAGGCATCAATATTGGAATGGCCCTGACTATGCTCATACAAGGCTATTTGTGCGGTTACCTGGCGATGGATGTCCTTAAAGAAAAAGGCAATCTAGAAAAAGGAATTGCGGTAATTATCGGTGCTGTCCTTGCATCAAAGGGCGCTGCCTGGGGTCTGGGAGTAGGAATTATCCTATGGCTTCTCCTGGAGAAAAACTGGGTTAAGGGAACGGCCGAAGAAGAAAGCGAAACAAAAACCGCTTAACGCTTGTAGAACCAAAAATCTGAATGTTATGATAAAAGAGAGAAGAATGGATTCTTCTCTCTTTCTATTAATATAGAAAAATAATATGACTTTAAACACCTAAAAGCTATGCAAAATAAAGGAGGAAATACTGTGCTTTACATTAATGGGGAATGGGTTGAATCTGAAACACATCGTTCTTTTCCGGTCTATAATCCTGCAAATGGAGAAGAAATCAAAACAGTAGCAGATGGGACACGAAATGATGCAAAAAGAGCCATTGAGGCTGCTGCCAGCAGTTTTAAAAGCTGGTCCAAACTAACAGCTTATGAACGTTCTGGCTACCTATATAAAGCCTATAACATTATGATGGAAAGAAAAGAGGAGCTAGCCCGTTTAATGACCATCGAACAGGGGAAACCGCTAAAGGCCGCCCGCAATGAAGTTCAATACGGGGCAGATTTCCTTTTATGGTATGCCGAAGAGGCCAAAAGGGTATATGGAGAGATTATTCCGTCGTCAAGAAAGGATCAAAGATTTTTAGCACTCCGCCAGCCTGTTGGAGTGGTAGGTGCCATTACACCATGGAATTACCCTGTTTCTATGATTACCAGAAAGCTGGCTCCTGCCCTTGCTGCAGGATGTACGGTTGTTTTAAAGCCAGCTGAAGAAACTCCTCTTTGCGCAGCTGAAGTGTTTAAGGTACTGGCTGATGCAGGAATTCCTAACGGAGTCATCAATTTAATCAGTTCAAGTAATCCAGAAGAAATTGGCGATGAATTATTAACAAATAAATCTGTAAAGAAGATTACTTTTACAGGATCCACTGAGGTTGGAAAGCTATTGGCTGAAAAGGCTGCCAGAAATGTGAAAAGGATTTCTATGGAATTGGGAGGACACGCACCATTTATCGTTTATGATGATGCGGATCCAGTCCATGCAGCAAAAGGTGTATCATTAGTGAAGTTCCTAAATACGGGACAGGCATGCATCAGTCCAAACCGAATTTTTGTTCAGCGGTCCATTGCTGAAACCTTTACCAAAACATTGATTGAACGAGTGGCAAAAATGAGAGCCGGCAACGGACTGGAAGATGGAATCAGCATAGGCCCGCTTGTCAATGAAGCTGCAGTGGCAAAAGTTGATGAACAAGTAAAGGACGCTGTTGAAAAGGGTG
>Ga0182742_1001335_pt1 | contig 32074 bp, 19 predicted proteins | sample eDN5th37CBELigMG_FD_128880 | JGI IMG/M metagenome (GOLD analysis project Ga0182742, IMG submission 128880) | Enriched Miracle-Growth compost microbial communities from Emeryville, California, USA - eDNA 5th pass 37_C BE-Lig MG (version 2)... ... | reverse complement strand
TGCTTGCCAATGCCGCCTCCCGCCCTGGCATTTCCTTCATGGAACTGGTCGGCATGGTGGACAGCGACAAGGCACAGGTCAGCCGCGCATTGGACGGAATGGTGCACAGCGGAGTGCTGGCCCGGACCGGCGGGCAACGGCGGCAGGCCGTGCGCTTTGCACTGACGGACGAGGGGCATCGCCTGCACGCTATCATGAGTGCCGACGCAATGCGCCGCAATACTCTGCTACAGGCAGACCTGAAGCCAGGCCAGCGGCGGCGGCTCAAGCACTATATCGAGCGGCTGATCGCCAACGCAGCGGCCATGGCGGACCGCGCCTGAGCGTCGCACCGGGGTTGACCTCATCAACAATATCGGGTGCTTGAAATGTGCCGAGCACCCGGTCAATCGCCTCTTGAGGGCCGCAAACGCTCCACTCTGGAGCAACTCGAGCGCGGTGAATGGCCGGGCTGGCATTTCAGTCTCTAAGTCGCGCAACAGACTGAGCCCCCTTGACATTGATAAAATCAAGAGGCCAAGTCCCCTGGTTAAGTGCGAGACGGCACGAACGGGAGAGCAGGGAGCGAAGGCCAGGTTAAGCCGTCCGCAGGTGGCGCACGCACCTTGCTGGCGAGCGATCCGTGGTCGACGAGCCTCTCCAACCCCGACGCGTCGTCAAAGACACGGGAACAGGGGAGAGAGAAATGCGACACAGCCTGACATCCGCAATCCGTCCATGCCTGCTGGCGGCGAGCGCGCTGGGAGTGCTGGCGGCCGCGCCCGCCTTGGCGCAGGCGCAGAGTGCGGGCGCGCCGGCCCCGGCCGAACGGACGCCTGCAGCAGATGCAGAGCGCACGATCGTCGTCACCGGCTCGCGTCTCGGCCAATCGACTTTCGAGACGCCGTCTCCCGTGACAGTGCTCGGGGGAGAGGACCTCGCCCGCCGCGGCATCACCAACGTGGCGGAGGCTTTGACGGAACTCCCCGCCTTCCGCGACACGACCAGTCCCACCACGCAGGGCTGGGGCAGCTTCAACGTCGGCGCGCGGATCGTGAACCTGCGGGGCCTTGGCGTTACACGAAACCTCGTGCTGGTGAATGGCCGCCGCTTCGCGCCCACCACGCGTGAGGGATCGGTCGATCTTAACTTCGTCCCGTCCATCCTGATCGACCGGACGGAGATCGTCACCGGCGGCGCCTCCGCCGCTTATGGCTCCGACGCGATCACCGGCGTCGTCAACGTCATCCTCGACACTGATCTGGAAGGCCTCAAGGCGGAGGCGGACTTCGGCATCTCCGAGGAAGGCGACGGAGAGCGCTACCACGCGGCGCTCGCCTACGGAGCGCGGCTGGGTGATCGCGGGCATTTCGTGATCGGCGGCGAATATGCGGACCAGAAGGGCATCGGCAATTGCTTCACGCGTGACTGGTGCACGTCCGGCGCCATCGCCACCAACGCCGGCTTTGCTGCGAACAATGGCATGCCGAACCTCGTGCGCAGCAACGACAATGGTGGCTTCCGTTTCAACAATGGCGGCGTGATCTATGCCGCGCCCACGGGGCCAACCGCGCCCTTCAACCTCTTCGGCACAGGTGGCATCACCTTCGACGAGAACGGGCAGCCGCAACCCTTCCGCGTGGGCAATCCGTCGCTCGGGATCGTGCAGGTGGGCGGCGACACGGTGCCGACCTACAGCCTCGCCAACATCACCGTTCCCGTGGAGCGCTACTCCGTCAATGCCCATGTCGAATATGAGCTGAGCGATAACCTCACGGTGTCTGTGGACGGCACCTACGGGCACGTCTCCGGCGAGCTGTTGCAGACGGCGTTCTTCAACCCGGCGTTGCCGATCTTCGCTGACAACCCCTTCATCCCGGCGGCTGTTCGGGCAGTGCTGCCGCCAGCGCAGCGGACGCCGCCGACGGGTCCTTCCTCTCTCGTGCGGCCGGGCGCGCCCGCCTTCACCATGGGCCGCCTGTTCGACGACCTTGCTCGTGGCTTCAGCACGTCCGAGGCGGACACGTGGCGCGCCTCGGTCGGCCTTGAGGGTTCGTTCAACGATAGCTGGAGCTGGGACGGCTATTACCAGTACAGCCGCACCGACCGGCTTCAGAAGGTTGAGAACAACCTGGTGGTGGGCGACCCGGCTCTCCCGGTCGGGAACCCTTCGACCATCGCTGGAAGCAATGCCTTTTTCTATTACGCGCTGGACGCCGTCATCAATCCCTCGACCGGCACGCCAACCTGCCGCGCGCTGCTGAGCCCGGATCCGGCGCTGCGGGCGGCGGCGGCAGGTTGCGTGCCGATCAACATGTTCGGGCCCAACAATTACGACCCCGCCGCGCTCGATTACGTCTATTCAGACCTGATCGAGGACATCAAGCTGGAGCAGCATGTCGTCGCGGCGAACGTGCGCGGCTCGTTGGCGACCCTGCCGGGCGGGGACCTGGCTGTGGCGGTCGGCGGCGAGTACCGGCTCGACTCCATCGACGTCGTGCATGACGACCTGTCGAACCAGTACGCCTACTTCCAGAACTTCGGCGCCGACTATGATGGCGAAACGGAGGTGATCGAGGGCTATATCGAGGTCGGGCTGCCCCTGATCGCGGACATGCCGGGGGTGCAGTCGCTCGACGTCAACGCGGCGCTGCGGCAGACGCACTACAACATCTCCGGCTTCGGCAGCTATCTCCGCCAGCAGGTCGAGAACTCCTTCGACGCCACGGCCTGGAAGATCAGCGCCAATTGGGAGCCGACTGACTGGCTGCGCATCCGCGCCAGCCGCAGCCGCGACATCCGGGCGCCCAACTTCGCGGAGCTGTTCCTTGCCTCCGCCAGCTCCTTCACCACCCTGACCAACCCGTTCCTGCGGGATGCAAACGGCAACCCCACGCCGGTCAACCCGTCGCTGGTGAACGGCGGCAGCCCCTTCATAAACCCGGAGAAGGCGGACACCTGGCAGGTCGGCGCGATCCTGACACCGGGTGGGGCGCTGGACGGGCTGCGCATCTCCGTCGACTATTTCGACATCTCGGTGAAGGACTACATCGGCAGCGCGCCGGGCGGCTTCCAGAACATCATCAACGAATGTTACCGCGGGCGACAGGCAGCCTGCGGGCTGATCAACGATGGCAGCATTTCCGCCGGAGACACCATCACGGAGATCCGCAACGTCTCCCTGAACCTGGAGGAGTTGCGTACAGACGGCATCGACATCGAGGCGGATTACCGCATCCAACTGGGCGGGCAGAACCAGTTGCTGCTGCGGGCGCTGGCCACCTGGATGCACGAACTCTCCACCACGTCGTTCGGCCAGTACATCGACCGCGTGGGGCAGACGGGCGTGGCCGCAGCCATTGCCGCGCCGGAATGGAGCGCCAACGGCTTCATCACCTTCGTGAACCCCAACTTCACGCTGGGTGTGCAGGGCCGTTACATCGATAGCGGCGTGATCGACACCCTCTACACCGACCCCAGCGACGCCGGATATTCGCCGACGCTGGTCAACAGCATCAACGACAACAGCGTGCCGAGCCGGTTCTATGTTAACCTGTTTGGGACGGCCAAGATCCCCGGCTTCGGAGAGGATCAGGGCTTTGAGCTGTTCTTCCGCGTGAACAACCTGTTCAACCAGGATCCGCCGATCATTCCGGAAACCCAGTTCCCGACGAACCCCGTCTATTTCGACACGATCGGCCGGTACTACACGATCGGCGCGCGCGCCCGCTTCTGACGCCTTATGCGAGAGCGGCGATGCTTTAGCCGCCGCTCTCGCTCCGCCTCGGCGCGCCGAGCATCTCGCCGATGGCGGTCGGGCAAGGCGCTCCGTTGTTGCTGGGTTCCACCGTCCCCGAGAGCATCTTATGACGGCGACGGCGTGACAGGGTAGTCGCGCACCTGCTGCGCACTTGCTTTACAGCTTGGCAAGGAGTCTGGGCGTAGGCCCCGGCCGTGCCACGCGACTCCGATTCCTCCGGCCTCCCGGCGCGGCTCTCCATTCTCCAGGTCCTCGGACTGGCGACGCCGGGTTACGCCGAGTGGTCGCATCTGCGCGGATTGCAGCACGCGCATCTGCGTGAGCGACTGACGGTCCGAGTCCTCATCCAGTTAGTGGCCATGGCGCTCGCCCTTGCCATAGCCGGTGGAGCAGTCGCATGGTGGCAGCTGGCGGCGTGGTCTTCGGCCGGTCTCGGAGCAATTCTCCATTCCGTCAGACGAGATCGCGAGCTTGCCCGTGCCAGGCAACGTGAGGTCACCCGACAGGAGATCTGCCTCCATACTTTGGGCCTCGGCGGAATAGCCCTCGTTTGGGCAGTTCCGTTACTCCTGCCGCAATATCTCGGGAACGCGACCGTTCACCTTGGCCTCTGGGCGCTGACGGGGGTGCTAGCCACAGGGCTGGCGCTCACCACGCGGGCCGCCCCTCTCGCAGCCTTGCTGTTCATCACCATGACAGGTGCGGCCTCCATTGCCGGTTTCGCCCTCCATGGGCAATGGTCACTTGCTGGCGTTGCTTTGGTCTTCCTCGCGGTGGCGCTTTACGGCACGCTGGACAGCGGGCGCAGCTACCTCGTTGCGCGGCTGGCCAAGGCAGCGCTCGCCGACAAGGAAAAGCTCGTCTCCCTCTTGCTCCGCGAGTTCGAGGAGCATGATGCGGACTGGTTGTGGCAGATCGACACGGGCCGCCGTGTGCGCGCCGTCAGCCCGCGTTTCGCTTATGCCCTTGGGCAGCAGCCCGAAGACGTCGAAGGACGCTCATTTCTGGAGCTTGCTGCTGGCGAAGCTTGGGCGAGTGGGTGCTTCGCACCCAGCCTGCACGAACTGGCCGACCAGCTGAAACACCGCCGAAGTTTCTCGGACTTGCTGGTGCAGGTGGATGTCGGGGGGCAGGATCGCTGGTGGAAGCTCTCGGGCGCGCCGCTGACGGACGAGAGCGGAAGGTTTGCCGGCTACCGCGGCGTGGGGTCCGACGTGACGGCGCGGCATCTTGCCGAACAGAGGATCGCTTACCTGGCTCGCCATGACACCCTGACGGGCCTGCCAAATCGCTCGATCGTGACTCAGGCGCTGCAGGATGCGTTCCGCGCGATCGACCGCCGGGGGGGGCGATGTGCTCTCCTGCTGGTGGATCTGGACCGCTTCAAGGCGGTGAACGACACGCTCGGCCATCCCGTCGGCGACAAGCTTCTGGTTCAGGTTGCCGCCCGCCTACGCGACGCTGTGGGCCAGCGCGGGCTATGCGGTCGCCTCGGCGGCGACGAGTTCGCCGTTGTCGTGCCGGATGCTCATGTGACGCACGTGGACGCTCTGGCGCGAAGGATGATCGAGCATATTTCCAAGCCTTACGAGGTGGAGGACCATCAGATTTCGATCGGCGCCAGCGTCGGCTCGGCAGAGGGGCCCCGGGACGGCACTCTGATCGAGGCGCTGATGCGGCATGCGGACCTCGCGCTTTATCAGGCAAAGCGGGGCGGCCGCGGGGTTCACTGCCGGTATCAGCCGGAACTTCAGGCGCATACCGAGGAGCGGCGCCAGATGGAGCAGGCACTGCAGCATGCCGTCGCGCGTGACGAATTGCATCTTGTCTTCCAGCCGATCGTTGAGGCCGGCGCCGAACAGCTGGACGGATTTGAAGCCCTGCTCCGCTGGGAAAGCGATGAGCATGGTCGCCAGGGCCCGCAGCGCTGTATCCCCCTTGCAGAGGCGAGCCGGCAGATCGTTCCGATCGGGGAGTGGGTGCTGCACGAGGCGTGTCGCCAGGCGGTTCGTTGGCCCGCTCCGCTGAGAGTGGCAATCAACCTGTCGGCCGCGCAATTGCTGGAGCCGGCGTTCGCTGCCAAGGTCAACCGTGCGCTCACCGACAGCGGCCTGTCTGCACACCGACTGGAGCTGGAGCTGAAGGAAAGCGCCCTTCCAGCGGACGCGGGGACCATTCTGGAAGCATTGGACGAACTGCGCCAGCTCGGCTGTGCCATCGTCCTCGACAATTTCGGAACCGGCACCTCGTCTCTCAACCAGCTGGGCCGCTTCCGCTTCTCCAGCGTCAAGATGGACGCAAGCCTTGTGCGCGGAGCGACGAACGGTCGCGCGGAAGAGCAGGCGATCGTGCGCGCTGTCGTGGCAATGGGCGACAGTATCGGAATGATCACTACAGCCGAGGGTGTCGAGAGCGCCGAGGAAGCGCTGCTGATGCGGCAACTCGGCTGCGGTCGCCTGCAAGGCTTCTATTATGGCCGCCCGATGGCAGACGCGGAGGCGCTGGCGCTCGCGTGGCGCCGCGCCTCTGCCTCGGCGGAACAGGTGGTTCAGATCACTCCTGCCGGGCAGAGCGCCGCGGCTTAAGTTCAGGCGCCGACGAGGCCCCTGACGGCGCTCTCGAACAACGCGCGGCCGTCCGTGCCGCCATGATCCTCTTCAATCGCCCGCTCCGGGTGAGGCATCATTCCCAGAACGTTTCCCGCCTCGTTAAGGACGCCAGCAATATCGCGGCGCGAGCCGTTGCAGGTGTCCACGTAGCGAAAGGCGACGCGGCCTTCGCCCTCGAGGCGGTCAAGCGTGTCCTCGTCGGCGAAGTAGTTGCCGTCATGATGAGCGACTGGGATGCGGATCACCTGGCCGGCCTCATATCCAGCGGTGTACAGCGACTGGCTGTTCTCGACGCGCAGGGGCACGGTGCGGCAGATGAAGGTCTGGCCGGCATTGCGCATCAGGGCACCCGGCAGCAGCCCGGCCTCCGTCAGTACCTGGAAGCCGTTGCAGACGCCCAGTACCGGCACGCCGCGACCAGCGGCCTCCTTTACGGCGCGCATGATCGGGCTGTGCGCCGCCATTGCGCCGCTGCGCAGGTAGTCGCCGTAGGAGAAGCCGCCGGGCAGGGCGATCAGGTCCAGCCGATCCGGCAGCTCGCTGTCCCCGTGCCAGATGCGCGTCGGCGCGACGCCGGAGACCTTCTCCAGCGCCATCGCCATGTCCCGGTCGCAATTCGAACCCGGGAAGGTGACATAGGCGGCACGGAAGCTCATCACGCAGGCTCCCGCGCAGCGGCCGGAGCTGCCTTCTCGATGCGGTAGTTCTCGATCACCATGTTCGCGAGCAGACCGCTGCACATGGCGTCAAGCGTCTCATCAGACGTGTCATCAGCCACTTCCAGCTCGATCAGCCGGCCGACGCGCACGTCCTCCACGCCGGAAAAGCCAAGCCCTTCCAGCGCATGATGAACCGCGCGCCCCTGCGGATCGAGCACGCCGGGCTTGAGGCTGACATGGATGCGGACCTTCACGGGCGGAGCCTTTCGATACTGGCGGGAATTGTTGCCCCTATGCCGATTGCGCGCCTCAGCGGCAAGGGCGTGGATGGTGGCGGAACCTCCAATCCGTCCTGACTTCGAAGGTGATCATGAAGGGGCGGGAGATTCCTCCGCGCTCCGCGGCAGGGCGATCACTTCCAGCGCCTGATCCGGAGCCAGATAGCGGGCCGCCGTCTGGCGCAGGTCTTCCGCCGTGATCGCGGCAAGTGCTGCCTTGCCTGCGAGGAAGCGGTCGATCCGGTCAGGCTCGGTCTGAGCGCGGGCGACCAGACCCATCCAGCCAGCATTGCTCTTCAGCGCATTGTCGTACGATTCCAGCAGCGGCTGGCGGGCACGGAGCAGCACGTCAGCTTCCACCGGCTCCTTGATAAGTTCGCGCACCGCCTCCAGCATGGCCTCGCGAGCGGCTGATACCTGCGCGGTGTCCACCGAAGCGGCCATGGAAAGCTGTCCATAGCCGCGCCAGGTGCGCGACTGCGTGGCGGAGACGGAAGGCGAGTAAGTCTGGCCCAGTTCCTCCCGCAGGCTGCTGATCAACTCCAGCCGCAGGACCCGCTCCAGCAATTGCAGGCGCAGCGTTTCCTCAAAGTCGCTGTAGTCCCGCGTCGGCCAGCTCAGCCGGACCAGCGCCTGATCGGCGGCGCCGGAATGATGCACGATCCGTCGCGTGCGATCCTCCGTGAACGAACGCGTGCGGTTGTTATCGTAGGTGCGAAACTCCGCTTCGCGCCTCGGCAGGGCGCCGACCGTACGCGCGACCAGCTCAATCGCGGCCTCTTCCTCGAAGTCACCGACCAGCGCCAATTCCAGAGCGCCGTTCTGCAATCGATCACCGACAGTCGCGCGAAGACCGTCGAAGGATTGGTCGAGATAGGCGGCAAGCGGCTGGAGAGAGAAGCGTGGGTCATTGTCGGAGATGATTGATCCGATCGCGTTTGAAACCGCGTTCTCCGGCGTCGCGTCCAAACGGGCGAAGAAGTTCTGCACGTTGCGCCGGTACTGGTATTCGCCTTCTGGCCGATAGCCGGGGTCGCTCAGCGCCGCCGCGAGCAGCTGGAGCTGCAGCTCAAGGTCGCGCGGCGTGGTGGTGGCGCCCATGGTGAAGCTTTCCGCGCCCGTCCGGATGGAGAAGTCGACGCTCCGCCCTGCCAGGATCGATTGCAACTCGTCCGTCGAGTGTTGGCCCAGACCGCCCACCGGCAGGACGCTGACCATCGCCGTCGCCAGTGGCGCCTCAGTCGTGTCGATCAGCTGCCCGCCATCGATATTGAGTTGCACCATGACGCGGCCCTGCTGAAGCTGCGTCGGCTTGAGGTTCAGCTTCAAGCCGTTTTCGAACACCAGCTGCCGGATGCCGAACTCACCTCTCTCATCCGATATGATCGTGCCAGCCGGCCCGAAATCGGTATAGGCAAACTCGGCCGATGCTGCATCGGCCCCGCGCGAAAGCTCGGCGAGGCTTCCCTGCTCCCATGTCGCGCGCAGAGCTTCCTCTCCGCCGTCGGGCGCAATGCGGCCCTCGAAACGGATCAATGGATCATCGAGCGGGACCAGCTCCTCTCTCAGGGCGGCGAGAACGCTCTCAGGGGTGATTTCCGGCAGGTGCTCCTCAAAGCGGGCGAGGGCGCTCTGCGGAGTGGTCGGGACCTGCCGATTGTCGAGCAGCGTCAGCGCGGCGGTGACGAAGTTGTTGTTGTGGCGGGTGGCCGCACCCGCGACGTTGTTCTCAAGCGAGGTGCGGAGGTTCGCCAGCTGCTCCGCCACCTCTGCGTCCGTAAAGCCGTATTCCAGCGCGCGGCGCACGACCTCCTGCGCGGCCGAAAGGGCGCGGCGCCACCCGCCATCTGCCGCGTCGACGATCAGGCGTGTCGTGCGTCCCACCTCGAACACCTCGCCTGTGCCGAGCCCCGCACCCTGGAACGGCGGGTCCTCCGCGCGGGCGAGGCGCTGCAGGCGACGGTTGATGATGCCGTAGGCGATCTGGCGTTTCACATTGCGCTGCCGCGATGCGACAGAGTCCGGCTCGTCCAGCCAAGAGCCGTGGCGGGCGATGGTGATCCGCTCGGACAGGGCAGGGTCGATGTAAATGTCAGTTTCAGCGGCGTGGTCGAACGCTATCGGGCCGGGGTTCGTGCGGGGCATCTTCTCGGGACCGCTCCAGTCGCCGAAATGCTTCTGGATTGCCGCCTCGACAGCATCCGCGTCGAAATCACCCACCACAATCAAAGCGGTATTCTGCGGCCGATAAAGCCGCTGCCACAAGTCGCGCAGCCCTTCGGCCGTCGCTTGCTGAAGCGTCTCGACGCTGCCGATCGGCAGCCGGTCCGGAAAGCGAGCACCGGGATAAAGGAAGGAAAGCTCGTCCACCGTATTGCGCAAGGCGTAGGTGTCCCGCACCCGGCGCTCCGAAAGGATCACGCCCTTCTCGCGCTCCACGGCCTCCGGTTCGAAGCTCAGCTCGCTTGCGACCTCCCGCATCAGCATCAGCGCGGTGTCGAGCAAGGCGGGGTCGTTGCGCGGCAGGTCCAGCCGGTAAAGCGTGGTGTCGAAGCCTGTGGAAGCGTTGGTGTCCGCACCGAAAGCGAGCCCCTCACGCTCCAGCAAGCGGACCATCTCCCCTTCCGGCACATTGGTGGACCCGTTGAAGGCCATGTGCTCGATGAAATGGGCAAAGCCGCGTTCATCGTCCCGCTCGTTCAAGGCCCCGCCGTCCACCCAGAACTGGACGGATCCCTGCCCGGCCGGAGTAGTGTTGGGCCGGATGATGTAGCGCATCCCGTTCGGCAGGGTGCCGAAGCGATAGGCTGGGTCCACCGGCAAGTCTGTTTGCGCGAAAGGCCACTCAGGGCCCTGCGGCACCTGTTGTGCAGCGGCCGGGACAGTGACGATGAGGAGGAGGGCGAAAAGAAGGCGGGGCAGCATCCGATTGGTTTGAGCGAGCGAGGCTTAATGCGCAATGGCCGCCGGTGAGGCGGCGAAGAGCGGGCGTGAAGCGCCGGCCTTCGCCTAGCGCGTTGCGTCGACCGTCGCGGGAGAACTCCCGTTGTCGGACATGAGGCCCGGGCGCCCGAAATAGTAGCCTTGAGCCTCGGCGCAGCCTTCCGCCCGCAGCATCTCAAGCTGGTCGGCGTTTTCCAGCCCCTCCGCCAGAACCGGCAGCCGCAGACTCTGCCCAAGCGCCAGGACCGCTCGGATGATCGCCCGCGCCCGCTCGTTATGCGCGGACTCGAGCAGAAACGATTTGTCGATCTTGATCTTGTCGAACGGGAAGGAGTGCAGCGTGTCCAGAGAAGAATAGCCGGTCCCAAAATCGTCGATGGCGATCGAGACCCCGAGCGCCTTGATCTGCCGAAGGACGTGAAGCGCGCGCACCTTGTCGCCGATCAGCGCCGTCTCGGTGATCTCGAGCTCCAGCCGCCGCGCAGGCAGCCCGGTTTCGAGCAATGTCTGAGCGACGAACTCTACCAGATTCACATCGGTCAGCTGCACGGGCGAGAGGTTCACCGCAATCCGCCAGGGCTGGGGCCAATGGGCTGCCTCGGAACAGGCGGTGCGCAGCACCCATTCTCCGAGGCGTATGATTTCGCCGCTTTCCTCTGCGATCGGGATGAAGTGGTCGGGTGGGATGGAGCCGGCGGTCGGATGCGTCCAGCGCAGCAGTGCTTCGTAGCCGACCACCTCCTGGTCCGCGACAGAGCGTTGCACCTGGTAGGCGAGGCTCAGTTCCCCTCGCGCTTCCGCACCTCGAAGGTCGTTGGACAGCGTTCGTCTGGCGCGGGCCGCCTCGTCCATTCCCTGCTCGTAGAAACAGGTGTTGTGATTGATCGCCGCTTTCGCGCGGTACATCGCGAGGTCGGCGTTCCGGGCGAGCTGCTCCACATCCTCCCCATCTTGCGGAAAGACAGCCACGCCGAGGCTGGCGCCCGGGCTCACCGTCAACTCACCCAGTTTGATGGGGGCGGTGAGGACGGCTTCTAGCCGATCGATGAAGCCGGGGAGATCGGCGTCGGTCGTGAATGTCTTGAAAGCGGAGAACTCATCGCCCCCGAAGCGGCCGACGAATTCGCCCGCGCCCAGCGTGGCATTCAGCCGCTCGGCAAGCTTGCTGAGCACGCGGTCGCCGACGTTGTGGCCGTGCGTGTCGTTGATCTCCTTGAAGCGGTCCAGGTCGATGCCGATGACTGCGACCTTGGCGCCCTCGCGCGAAGCGGTCGCCAGCGCATCCTCCAGCCGCGCGTTGAAGTTGACGCGATTGGCGAGGCCGGTCAGCCCGTCATGCAGGGCCATATACTCGATACGCTGTTCGGCCTGGCGTCGCTCCGTAATGTCTTCAAAGGTCGAGACCCAACCGCCATCCGCCATCGGGCGGTGAGCGACCAGCAACGTGCGACCTTCAATGAAGGGAATGATCAGCGTTCCGCCGCCGGCTTGGTCACGGCAGGCCCGATGGCGCTGTAGCGCCGTGCTCAAGACGAAGAGGTCGGGGTTGGCGCCATCGCGCAACTCGAGACCGATGCGGATGATATCCTCGAAGTGCATGCCTGGCCTAATCAGCCCCGGCCCGCAGCCAAAGGTTTTTTCCACCTGGTCATTCCCCAGGATTAGCCGCTCGTTCGCGTCGAAAAGGCCCAGCCCCTGGTGCATGTGCGACAGTGCGGCATCCAGATTGCTGGTGAGCTCCGCCAGCCGTTGCTGATCTTCGCGGAGTTTCGTCATGTCGCGAATAATCTTGGCGTAGCCGATGAAGGCGCCGCTATCGTCATGCAGCGCTTCCAAAAGCATGTTAGCCCAGAACCTGGAGCCGTCCTTACGGCATAGCCACGCTTCGCCCTGATAAGAGCCCTCTCGCCGGGCCGCTTCCAGCATCCGTTCGGGATGGCCTGCCTCGCAATCCTCGGGCGTGTGGAAACGTGCCTGCGGCAACCCGATGGCCTCTTCCTTGCGATATCCCTTCAGTCGCTCCGCTCCCGCATTCCAGCTGGAGACGCAGCCTTCGCGGTCGAGCGTGGTGATGGCGCAGTCCTTCACGTTCTGCACCAGCATGCCGAACTCACGCTCCCGCTCCGCGATGGCCGTGCGGGCGCGCGCGCTGATCAGAACGGCGATTGCAAACATGATCAGAAAGGCAAGAGCGGTGAAGCCGATCGTCAGCCCCATCGCTATGGGGGAAAGCATCAGCGCGGGGGGAGCGTCATTGCCCGGGACGACCGTCAGCCCCGCCATTCCCGTGAAGTGCAAAAGCAGAATGGCGCTGGTGATCAGCGCCCCCGCCCCGATAACGCTGCCGACGCCGCTCCCCGCCAGCGTGATGCGGATCGCCGGTATCATCGGCAGTATCGCGAAGAGCACGGAAAAGGCGATGTAGGGATGAGACCAGGAGAGCGTGCCGGGCAATTGAACAGCCGACATTCCCAGGTAGTGCATCCCCGAGATGCCGAGCCCCACCAGGATGGCCCCAGCCACAAGGCCGAAGGGACGATCTTCAGCAAGAGCCAGCCTAAAGCCGATGACGGCGGAGATGATGGCGAAGCCCAGGGACATCGCCGTGATGACAACGTCATAGCCGACGACCACGCCAGGATCGTAGCCAAGCATTGCGACGAAATGCGTTGCCCAGATGCCAAAGCCTGTCGCCGTTCCTGCGGCAAGCAGCCAGCGTGGTCTCGTCGAGCGGTCCGCCCCCCGCGCATGGCGCAGAAGCAGGACCGCCGCGACGGAGACGGCGACGCAGATCAGCCCCGCCAGGGCAACCAGGCGCAGGTCATGATTCTCGCGGATGCAGAAGTAGACAGCGATCATGCGATCCCGGCGGTATTGGACCAGGACCAGATCGCAGAAAATGATGGATTTCAGGTTAAAGCGCAGCCGAGGATTCCCCGGCCGCGCCTGAGCTTCTCGTGCGCCTCAAAACCAGGCTGAACAGGCGGGAGCGGCGCGCGAGCCGCTCGCCCTACTTCTTGGGCTTGGGCGTGGTGCGCAGCTTCGAACGATGGGCCGAAAGGTCGAACACCTCGCCCGGGCCGTCCTCACCTTGCAGCAGGCCCAGACGGCGGGCGACCTCCTGATAGGCTTCTTCCTCACCACCCAGGTCGCGTCGGAAGCGGTCCTTGTCCAACTTTTCGCCGCTGGTCATGTCCCAGAGGCGGCAATTGTCCGGGCTGATCTCGTCCGCCAGGATCACACGCGAATAGTCGCCGTCCCAGATGCGGCCGAATTCCAGCTTGAAGTCGATCAGACGGATGTCGATCGCGGCAAACATGCCAGACATGAAGTCGTTGATGCGGATCGCCATGGAGGAGATGTCCTGCATCTCCTCGTTGCTGGCCCAGCCGAAGCAAGCGATGTGCTCTTCGGCGACCAGCGGGTCCTGCAGCTCGTCGGACTTCAGGTAATATTCGATGAGCGTGTGGGGCAGGGGCTCGCCCTCTTCCATGCCCAGCCGCTTGGCGAGACTACCGGCAGCGACATTCCGCACCACCACCTCGAGCGGAATGATCTCCACCTGCCGCACCAGCTGCTCGCGCATGTTCAGGCGGCGGATGAAGTGCGTGGGAATGCCGATGTGGGAGAGGCGCAGGAAGACGTGCTCGGAGATGCGGTTGTTGATCACCCCCTTGCCGTTGATCGTGCCCTTCTTCTGCGCGTTGAAGGCAGTCGCATCATCCTTGAAGTACTGGATCAGCGTGCCGGGCTCGGGCCCCTCGTAGAGGATCTTGGCCTTGCCTTCATAGATCTGGCGACGGCGGGACATGGTTCGTTTCCTGCTGGGCGCTAAAACAACGTCGCCCCGGCGGTGCCGCTCCCGAGTTCTGGGAAATGGCACCCTTGGCCGGGGCGTTCACCGGCGCCTGTAGGCCATAGCTGCTGAAAAGGCAATTGCGCCGGATACCTGCCTGCCATAGCGGGCACGGACCGGTCAGAGGGAGGAGCGCAGGGGTGGAGCAGCGGAGCAAGCAGGCACAGGCAATCGAATTGATCGAGCGCTACTACGCCGCGTTCAACGCTGGCGATGGCGAAGGCATGCTCGCCTGCCTGACCGAGGATGTGGCGCACGACATCAACCAAGGGAGCCGTCAGCAGGGCAAGGATACTTTTCGCGCCTTCATTGCTCACATGGATCGCTGCTATTCCGAGCGCCTGGAGGAAATTGTCATCATGGCGAGTTCCGATAGCACTCGCGTAGCCGCCGAGTTTGTGGTCCACGGCACGTACAAGGCGACGGATGAGGGGCTGCCTGTTGCTAACGGGCAGCGCTATGTTCTGCCGGCGGGCGCTTTCTTTGAGCTGGAAGGCGATCGGATCGCGCGCGTCACCGTCTATTACAACCTCGCCGACTGGCTGAAGCAGGTGGGCGGGTGAGCGTCACCGTTCGCACGCTTTCAGGGCCGGAGGTCACGCGCCACCTGGCAGACCTGGCCCGGCTTCGTATCGCCGTGTTCGCTGCCTTTCCGTACCTCTACGATGGGAGCGAGGATTACGAGGGCGAGTACGTTCGAGAGTTCGCCGACGAGCCCGGCAGTGTGCTGGTCGCTGCGTTTGATGGAGAGCGCGTCGTCGGAGCCGCCACCGCCTCGCCCATGGCCTCACAGAAGCCGGAGTTCCGCGCTACATTCGAGGCGCGCGGCTATGATACCGGCGCGATGTTCTATTTCGGCGAGAGCGTGCTGTTGCCGGAATTTCGGGGGCAGGGCATCGGCCACGCCTTCTTCGATCATCGGGAGGCCGCCGCGCGAGCGGCCGGTGCGACCCACGCCTGCTTCGCCTCGGTCGTTCGGCCGCAGGACCATCCCGCGCGTCCGGCCGATTACCGCCCGCTCAATTCGTTCTGGCAGAAGCGGGGCTATGCTCCCGTGCCCGGCCTCGTCACCCAATTCTCCTGGCAGGATCACGGGGAGGAAGGGGAGAGCGAGAAGCTGATGCAATATTGGCTCCGCGCGCTATAGGCGCCTCGCAAGCGGAGCGCTAAGCCGCTGGAGCAATTGACCTTTGCTTCGCGTCGGCGCGCCTTTCGGGTCAGGGGTCACGGGTCGATGAGGGTGCAATCAATTCGCGCAGCGGCTTCGCCGCTCGCTTTCGCTTCTGCCCTGTGCGCAGGCCCGGCTTTGGGGCAGGACATCGCGCCTCCGGCTGCCGTGCAGCCTGATAGCGCCACGATTGTCGTCACCGGCAGCCTGATCGGCGGCCCCGCGGAGGATGCGCCCGCACCTGTCGACGTGCTCGACGCCGAGGAACTCGCCCGCCAGGGCTCGCCCTCTGTTCTTGACCTTACGCGTCGGCTGCCTGTCTCCAGCGGGGTGCTGGCTGACTCCAGCCAGTTCGACGGTCGCTCCCAATTTGCCGAGGGCGGTGCTTCGATCAACTTGCGTGGCCTCGGGCCTCAGCGCACCCTGGTGCTGCTGAACGGGCGGCGCGTGGCGGCGAGCGGTTCTGCCAGCCAGCCGTTCGTAGACCTTAACCTGCTGCCGATGGATGCGGTCTCGCGCATAGAGATCCTGAAGGACGGCGCAGCCGCCACCTACGGCTCGGACGCGATTGCCGGCGTGGTCAACATCATCACTCGTACCCGGCAGGAGGGCTTCCAGGCATCCGCCGCCTATCGCTATATCGAGGGCTCGGCCGGAGACGTGAACGGCGCGCTCTCCTGGGGGGGCGAAGTGGGCCCTGTGCGGCTGTTCCTTTCGGGCGGCTACCAGCGTCGGCATGAGCTCCAGTTGCTGGATCGGGAAGAGCTGGTCCGCCCCTATGCTGAAAATCCGCAAGGCGGCTATTCCGGTGGCGGGAACCCGGGGAACTTCGACTACGACGCCACCCTCGGCGGCATCCGCTTCACGGCGGACGAGGGCTGCGAGGGGCTGGGCGGCTTTCGCTCGCTGCCCGGTTCAACCGATGATCTGTGCCTGACGAACTATCTGGGCTTCACCAACCTGATTGAGCCGGAGGAGCGCTTTCAGCTGTTCGCCGATGCGGAGGTTGAGCTGGGGGACAGGGCAACCCTGCGCCTCACCGGCCTCTACGGTCGACTTGAGACGGAGCTCAACACTTCGCCCACCTTCCTGCCGACGATAGCGCCGTCTGCCGCAGCGGCATTTGGCGGCACCGGGCTGTTTGTGATCCCCCAATATGCGCCGGCGCTGGTCGACTATTGCGCACGCTTCGGTGCGGGGTCGGATTGCGCTGTCGGATCGAACGGCCTGCCAGCCGCTCCCGCGCTCGCCTATCCCGTTCGTTTCCGGCCGCTGCTGCTGGGCGGCAACCCGCTGTTCGACAATGACCGCAACACGACGACCGTGCCTCGGGATTCCGATTCCTATCGGGCGACTGCGGAGCTTTCGGTCGAGTTGGGCAGCGGCCTGCGGCTGATCGCGTCCGGCACCTACAGCGAGTATGACCGCTACTTCGAGGTCGGCGACAGCTTCGTGGACCTGCTGCAGAATGCGCTCGCGGGCTTCGGTGGGGCAAACTGCGCCTATGCTGATCCGCGGGCGAGGGCAGGGCTTACGCCCGCGCAGCTGGCGGCTTTGGCCGGCACAGGCGGTTGCTCCTACTTCAACCCGTTTTCCACCGGCGTGCCTCGCAATGCGCTGACCGGCACCGCCAATCCGAACTTCGCCGGGAGCGGCAGCCCCGCCGGCCTCAGCACTGTGCCCGGTGCAGGGCTGGTGAACGACGTTGCCACGATTTCCGATTTCTACCGCCTCTGGGGCCGTGTCGCGAACACGCAGCAATGGGTGGGAGAGCTGGTTCTTTCCGGCAGCAGCGGAGTGACGCTGGCGGGCGGAGAGGTCGACTTCGCCGTGGGTGCGCAATATCGCCGCGATCGATACGCCCGCTGGTACGAAGGCGGCAACAACCTCGATCTGTTCCCCTGCCCGGGCTCGGTGCTGGACCCCGATGCCACCTGCACGCCGGAGACCGGAGCGATCGGCTTCATTGGGTCCAATCGCAACGTCTCGGCGTCGGGAGATATCGGTGCGGTGTTCGGAGAGTTGCGCCTGCCGGTGACGGATCGCATTCTCGCGCAGCTTTCCGCCCGCTATGAAGATTACGGCGCCCGCGGCGGCGCCAGCTTCGACCCGCAGGCGCGCATCCGCGTCCAGCTTGCCGACTGGCTGGTTCTTCGCGGCGGTGCGGGAACCACCTTCCGCGGGCCACCGCCACAGAATGCCCTGGCGGACCTCGTCGTGCTGACCCTGATCGGCAGTTCGTTCCGGGCCGTGGACCTGCTCGGCAATCCCCGTTTGAAGCCGGAGCGCGCGACCACCTACAACGCAGGTCTGGTGGTGGATCACGGCGGTCTGCGGGCAGGCCTCGATTACTGGCGCTACGAGTTCAAAGGCGCCATCGAGGCAGAACCCGTGAGCGGCATCGTCTCCGCCTTTTTCGGCGCCAGCGGCGTGGAGCATTGCGGCGATCCCGCCTATGCCGGGCTCCAGTCGCGCTTTCTGTTCTCCGGCGGCGTGTGCGGCGTGAACAACGTCCAGCGGCTGACCACATACGCGTTCAACTCGGCGGATGTGACCACGAGCGGGCTCGATCTTTCAGCCAGCTATGATTGGAATGTCGGCCCAGCGCAGATTCAGGCCGGCTTCAATGGCAGTTACACCATCGAATTCGCGCTAGACGAAGTGGTGGTCGAAGGGATTCCGGTGCAGCCAGCATTCGACGCCGCGGGCAAGCTCAACTACCAGACGACGGCCTATCCGCTGCCGCGCGCGAAAGGATCGGCCTGGCTGCAGGGCGAGATGGGGGCCCATTCCCTCCGGTTGCAGGTGAACCATGTCGGTTCTTACAGCGACCAGCGGGGAGCGGGTGTGTTCGGGCCGAACAGGAGCGCTCTTGCCGGTGCAAGCGTCACCGTCGGGAAGCGGATCGACAACTTCACGACTCTAGACGCTACCTGGATCTGGCAGATGGCTACCGATACATCCGTCTCTCTGGCGTTGTTCAACATCTTCGACACCCCTGCGCCATTCGCTCGGCTGGATCAGAACTTCGACCCTTTCACTGCAACCCCCCTGGGATTGACGGCGCGACTGGGCGTGAGCCAATCCTTCTGAAGCGCTGCCGGGTTCAAGGTCTCAACAGGGGCTTAGGCAATTCGGCTTAGATTGTAGTTATATAAGGAACCATATCGGTTATCTTTGCGTTCCGGGTTTTTGGAGTGCGACGATGGCCGTATTGGCGAGGATGGGCGTCCGGGGAAAGCGTTTCCTGAGCGATGCCAAGTACCACGAGCTGTTTCAGAACCTGCAAGAAGGCTTTTTTGTCGGCGAGGTCGTTCGTGACGCGTCCGGCAAGGTGATCGATTTCCGCTTTCTGGAGATCAACGAGGCGTTCGCCCGCCAGACCGGGTTGACGGAAGAAACCACGCTCGGTCGGCGAGGGACGGAAGTCGTTCAGGAGATGCCGGGCGAGCTACTGCAGACCTACGCCAGGGTTGTCGAAAATGGCTTGCCTGCTTCCATGGAAGTTCAGGTGCCCGCACTGGGAAACCGCTGGTTTCAGGTGCGAGTCCATCCCGTGGACGGCCAACGCTTCATGGTCTTGCACCTCGACCTCAATCAGCGAAAGCGTACCGAGGAAGCGCTGAAGGAAAGCGAAGCCTTGCTTTCGAACATCGTGGAATCAGTCGACCAGATGATCTGGTCTACTCGCCCGGACGGGTTCCATGACTTCTTCAATCGGCGATTCTATGAATATGCCGGTGTCGCAGAGGGGAGCAGCGATGGCGACCATTGGGCGCGCCTGTTTCATCCCGATGATCAGGAGCGCATGTTCCAGCGCTGGCGGCACAGCCTAGAAACGGGCGAGCCCTACCAGATCGAATACCGCATGCGTCACCACACGGGCCAGTGGCGCTGGTTGCTGGGCCGCGCTCATCCCATTCGTAACCAAGCGGGCGATATCATTCGGTGGATGGGAACCGGTACCGATATTCACGAGCAGAAGGAAGTAACGGATCAGCTCGAACTCGCAAGCCACGAACTCAGCCATCGTATCAAGAACATCTTCGCTGTTATCAACGCGCTCATCGTGTTGTCACAGGCGGAATTTCCCGAGGCGAAGCCCTTCGCAGATGAACTTCGCCAGCGGCTCGACGCGTTGGGGAAGGCGCACAATTATGCACGCCCCCACGGCAAGGGCAGCGCACCGGCCGCCGGACAAAATGCAACGATTCTCGGGCTGATCCGTGAACTTCTCCGCCCATACCAGATGGAGGGGCGAGACCGGGTCATCGTCGAAGGGAATGACGCGCCCCTCAACAGCCACGCCTCCACTCCGCTCTCACTCGCTGTGCACGAACTGGCGACCAATGCCGCCAAGTATGGGGCATTCAGCACTCCCGAAGGCCAAGTGAGAGTCCGGGGGGAGCATACGGATGGGACCTACTGCCTCACCTGGCTTGAAAGTGGCGGCCCGCCTGCGCACGAACCCGCCCAGTTCGGCTTCGGCAGCCGCCTTGTCGACGTCAGCCTGAAGAACCAGCTTCAGGGCAAGCTTCAACGCGAATGGAGGCCAGAGGGGCTGGTGGTGCGCCTCCTGGCGCCGGCCGAAATGATCGTCGAGAGCGACCGATCGCCTCGGTGACGGCCAGGGCGTGCCCGTCCGGAGATCATCCCGGCGGACGAGAGCGCTTCCTTCCAGCTCAGCCGTGCAGCTTCGCCGCGGTCTCCGCAACGCGTCGGCCGAGATAACGAGCGCCGTCCAACTCCACCTGGCTGGGCTGGCGCGAACCGTCATTGTCCGCAATCGTGCTGGCGCCGTAGGGTGAGTTGCCCATCACCTCGCTGACGCCATTCTGCGCAGTGAAGTTATAGTCGAGCCCCACGATGGTGCAGCCGAAGTGGAGCAGGTTGGTGAGGATGGAGAACAAGGTCGTTTCCTGCCCACCGTGCTGAGCGGCGGTGGAGGTGAAGGCGGCCCCGACCTTGCCGACGAGCGCGCCGGTGAACCACAGCCCGCCAGCCTGGTCCCAGAAAGCCGCCATCTGGCTCGACATCCGGCCAAAACGCGTGCCGGTGCCTACGATGATACCATCATACTGGGTCAGCGCGTCCGGTCCGGAGATGCACTCATATCCTTCCATGCCGCGCATCCCCGCCTTCTCGGCGACGTCAGGCGGCGCGGTCTCGGGCACGTGACGGATGTCTGCCTCATGGCCCGCCTCGCGTACCCCTTCCGCCACCGCCTCGGCCATCTGAGCGATATGGCCATAGGACGAGTAGAACAGGACGAGAATACGGGCCATGTGCAAGTGCCTTTCAAGCGGTTGTAAGTGTGTTGCAAAAGCGCATGGCCAGTTGGTCCGGTTCCGTCAAACCTCAGTCCCCTCGCGCTTCCGCCGCCTCCACCGCCCGGGCATAGGGGCGCAGCGCCATCCAGGCGAAGAACAGCCCCACAGGCCCGGCGAACAGCGCCAGCACCGCCATCGAGCTGCCGACGCCAGCCTCGCCGAAGACGTTGTCGTTCAGAATGCCCACCACCAGCGGGCCGAGGCCGTATCCGATGACGTTGTAGAGCGCGATGTAGATTGCCGTCGTCGTCCCCCGCATCCGCCCCGGCGTCACCGACTGGATCGCGGCATTAGCAGGGCCGGAGCCAAGGGAGCCGAGGAACAGTGAGAGGCCGAACAGCACGAAGGCGAAGGAGGCGTCTGATACCAGCGGATAGGCAATCGCCACCGGAATCAGCGGGATCGTGACCAGGTACACCATCCGCATGTTGGCATCCCTGTATCCAGCCGCCGCCATCCGCCCGGCGAGCCAGCCGCCGAGGATCAGCCCGATCGGAGAGACGATCAGCGAAATGATCCCGAGGATCGGCCCCGGCTCACCGGGTGCATAGCCGAACTGCCGCTCGAAGAAGACCGGCGACCAGACGGCGATGCCGAAGCTCAGCATCGCCTTGATCCCATTTGCCAGGAACATCGGGATGTAGGTGCCGCCATGGCTGCCGAGGAAGCGGAGGGTGTCCATGAAGCTTGGCGTGGCGGCGCCCGCTGCCTCCCGCCGGGGAGGCTCCGGCACCGTCGCCAGCATCAGGATCGCCCAGAGCACCCCGGGCAGGCCGACAATCACGAAGGTCATCTGCCACGGGGCCAGAGTGCCGACCACCGGGAAGGTCTGAGGGCCGATATCGGTCAACCAGGTGATCAGCCAGCCGCCGACCAGCAGCGCTACACCGCTTCCCGCCACCGTTCCGATGCCGATGACGCTGATCGGCTGGGCGAGCTTGTCGCGGGGGAACATGTCGCTCGTCATCGAATAGGTGCCGGGCGCGTTGCAGCTCTCGCCGATGCCCACGCACATTCGCGCGATCGTCAGCTCCAAAAAGTTCCGCGCGAGCCCGCAAGCCGCCGTCATCAGGCTCCAGAAGGCGATGCCGAAGCCCACGACCCATTTTCGCGGCCCCCGATCCACCAGGCGGGAGATCGGAATGCCGGCGAGCACGTAGAACAGCACGAAGGCGAAGCCGACCAGCAGGCTGATCTGCGTGTCCGATACGTCGAGATCTGCTTTGATGGGCGTGACCAGCAGCGTCAGCAATTGCCGGTCGAGATAGTTGAACATCAGGGCGATCATGAAAATGAACACCGCCCACCAGCTGCGCGCCGGTGACAGCGGCGCCCCTTCTTTTCCCATTACCCTCTCCGTTCTTCTTTGCGCCTATCTCGCCAGAAACAGCGTCCTGCGGCAAGCCTTATGGCTGGTAGGCTCCCGTCGCTCAGGCCGCGGATGCGGCTCATCCCAGAAGGGCGCGACCGCGAACGTCCGCCCTGTCCACCTGAAGGAAGTAGCGCCGGCTAATGGCGTTGGAGAGCAGGGCGAGCAGGTCGAGCAGCTCATCGAGCGCCCCGGGGGAGACGCTCTCCGCCTCCAGCCGCTCTGTGGCGGCGAAGAGCTCCCGCGCGAGGCGTAGCGGCGCATCAGCCCGCCCATCTGGTTGCAGCCCCGGCAGCGCTTCCAGATGTTCAAGGATCCGGCGGGCCTGAAAGATCAGCCCGCGCGGCTGGAGCGGGTCCAGCAGCACCAGGTCCAGCACGGGTGCCGCGAAGGGCAGGGCGAGATAACGGCTCCGGTAGAGGGCCTGCGTATCCGTCAGATCGAGAAGCGCGGAAAGATCGTCTGCGGTGGCCTGGCCCTCATCTTCGGCAAACACCAGCGCCCGCACGGCCTGTACCACAAGCAACGCGCGTTCGACGCAGTGACCGAGATCGAGGAAGCGCCACGCGTCAGACCGGCTCATCGTATCAGCGACCAGCCGCATCATCGCTGCATATTGTTCGATCACGCTGTCCGTGACCGCGATCATCGATTCACCGCTGGCAGGGGTGAGTTGCGGCAACGGCCGGCCCAGCGCTCGCCATGCATCCCGGCTCAGTCGGTCCCGCAGCAGCAGCGCCAATGAGCGCACCTTAGCGTCCAATGAAGCGACCGAATTGCCTTGCGCTGCGTCGCCGATCGCGATCTCTGCCAGTTCCGTCGCCGCCAAGCCTTTCACGTCGACGCCAACGGCGCCCCATCGCGAGAGCAGCTGCGCGAGGCGCTGGAGGGTACTGTTGCCGGATTCCACCACGGTCGGAGCGCCTGCTTCCTCCAGCAGAGCACGGGCGGCGCGGGCCGTCTCATTGCAGCGCTCCGCATAGCGTCCGAGCCAGTAGAGGTTGTCGGCCGCTTGGCTCGGCAGCAGCCCTTGCGCCCTGCGTACTTTCGGGGGTGCCAGTGGAGGCAGCGGCGATGTCCCTGCGTCTCCTGCTGGATCCACGATGCACACATCGCATGAATGATCGCCAGGGCGCATGAGCGAATTGGGGAGGTCTCCACGCCCGAGCACACGGCCGAGTCCGCCCGGTAGCACCTGCCACCTGCCGCTTGCGTCCCGGGCGAGATAGGCGCGCAGGGTGAAGCTGCGTGGCTCCAGCCGATGCCCGACAAGGCACGGCGTCGTGGAGAGTTGAATGACCTCCTGCGCCGTGTAGTCCATTGCCCGCCGGGCCATCGCTTCGCGAAGGCGCATGCGCTCCTCTGCGTTCAGGCTTGCGCCAGGACGTGTCATGCCCCGCGGCGCAAGTGCGACCGGCGTGCCAAAGGATGAACTGAGCACCAGACGATCCAGATGCTCCAGCACATAATCTCGATCCGCCGGTCGGCCGCACCACCAGGTGACGGCATTTGGCAGCTTTAACGGCTCACCAAGGAGGCGCTGGCACAAATCGGGGATGAAGGCGGCCATGGCGCGGGATTCCACCACGCCGGCGCCCATCCAGTTGGCCACGGCAAGCTGACCGGATTCGCAGGCGGAGAGCAGGCCCGGCACGCCGATGCGGGAGTTGGTGTCGAAATTCAGCGGGTCGATGTCGCGGGAGTTGATCCACCGCCACAGAGCGTCGATCCGCTTCAGCCCCGCGACCGTGCGGACGAACAGCCGCCCCTCGCGCACGACGAGATCGCGCCCTTCCACCAGAGAGAAACCAAGATGGCGGGACAGATGAGCCTGCTCGGGATAGGACTGGTTGAAGCGGCCCGGCGTCAACAGCGCGATCTGCGGATCCGATCTCGCGCAGTCGGCGGCGATGCCTCCCCGCAGCGCCTCGAAGAAGTCGGATTGCCGGCGGGTGTTCATGGCGGCGAGCAAGGCGCCTGTGGCGCGGGCCAGCGCCTGCCGATTTTCCAGCGCGTAACCGACGCCCACCGCCAGCCGCACACGGTCCGCCAGCACCCTCCACTCACCTGTCGGTTCGCGAGCAAGGTCGATCGCGCAGATCTTGATGTGGTGCCCTCCTCGTGGGCGGAGGCCCACCATGCGCCGCACGAAATGTGGGCTGCCGGAGACCATTGCTGCCGGAAGATGCCCCTGGATGACGAGGCTCTGTGCACCGTAGATGTCCGCGACGATCGCCTCGAGCAGCTCCGCCCGCTGGACCAGCCCTTCCTCGATCTTCGCCCATTCTTCGCTGCCGATGAGGATGGGCACGGCCCCGAGCGGCCACGGACGCTCCTCGTTGTCGCCTGCCACACGGAATGCGAGGCCAAGCTCTTCCACATGGCGATCGAGCTGTGACTGTGCCTGCGACAGTTCCCCGCCAGCCTGCCGAGCAAATCTTGTGACAAAACTTCGCCAGGCTTCCGCCACCTCCGGCGGGGACGCGAGGTAGAGATCAGCTTCGGGGTCGGCGGAGTAGTAAGACAACGGGCTGCTGACCGTTTCATGCCCGAACAGGTCGGCTCCCTCGTCAGCCATCGGGCCCTCGCTCTTCAAGCCGGGACGAGAGGCGGCTCAAACGTGCGCCGCAGAGCAAGGAAAACCGACAAACTCTCCATCGCGGATCGCAGGCAGCGCCGCCCTAGCGCCACTGCCTGCGATCCGCGCAAACCGCCCGGTGCTGAGCGGCTGGCCAGTCATAGGCACACTGAAATGCGAATGTCACCGCGTTTCGGGGCTCTCAGACAAGACGAGCCGATGCCTCCTCCGCTCCCCTCGAGCGTGGCGGCGACCGCGTGCAGGCGCACGCTGCCCAGGTTCATCCGATGAGCAGGGAAGCGAGTGCGTGCACGAACGTCATCAGTCCGATCGTGAATAAAGCGCCGAACTCCAGCTTGGCTGCCATGGGTTGATCTCCTCTCCCTCCGCTGGCGAAAGCGGGCCGATACGACACTCAACGTCAGAACATTCAGAAGGCTCCGAACCGCCGCCGCCAATCTGCTCGCGTCATCCGCACCGTGTCCGGCCCGGCGCCGGGTGCCGCTTTCGCGCCCATGTTGCGCTGGAGGATGTCCCACAAAGTGCCCGTACTCTCGATCGCCTCCATGCCTTCGCGGGTGAAGGTGCGCTCGTTGTAGACCTGCTGGGACAGCAGCGGGTTGTTCAGCGCCTGGCTGAAGGCGTCCAGCGCCACCATCGCACCCAGCAGCGGCGGCATCGGCGTATTGACCCCCGGCTCCTCGGCAAACAGCGAGACGTAGAATTCGACCGCATCCGGGGTGCCGTAGAGGCGGCGCAGCTCCTCCTGAATGGCCTTGTCACCCGTCATGCAGTCGAAGCCGTCGACCGGCTTCATGCCCATGGCCTGCCGATAGGCATTGTATCCGGCGAGGCGCTGGTCCCGGTTCTGCTTGATCGCGAGGGACTCCACCGTCAGCGCTTCCTCAAGGAAGATGGCCGTGTTGTGCAGGCCCAGCCGTGCCGCCTTGGTTTGGCTGACCCACAGGAAGGCGTTGGCGAGGCCCGCCTCCACCAGCGGTGAGTTGTCGAGCAGCGTCGCGGTGGAATCGATCATCTGACCGTTCCAGACCATCTTCTCCGGCACAAGGCTGTGCCAGCGATAGAGCAGCGAGAACTCCACCGTCATCCAGTTGGGCTTGTTCCACGCCGCGGGCCAGGCGACTTTCGGGTCAGCGCGGAGGCGGAAGGCGGCCGAGGAGATGTGGTTGATATACTCCTCGATCACGATCTTGATGAACATCACGATGACGCAGTTGCGCGCGGTTTCGAACACGCGCGTATCGTCCCAGTGGGGGTGCAGCTCCTCGAACAGACCTGCCAGCCGGTTGTGCTCGCGCAGGAACAGAGTGTTGAGCATGGAGACGAGCATTGTGGCGTTGGCGCGATCACCGCCCACGGCGAAAAGGTGGCGCCGGGAATGCTCGCCCGGCTCCCAGGGATTGCCCTGCCAATCCTTGCCGATGCCCAGCGGCAGATCGAGCAGATGTGCGCCGTGATCGTCGATGAAGTCCGCCTGGAAGTCGCTTGAGCCCATCTGGTAGAGTGCCGGCGGGAACTCCTCGCCCTCGATCATCTGTGACTTCAGCCGTCCACGCTTCCCCCGCTCCTCCGATTTCAGCCGCAGAGCCCGAGTCTGCGGCGGCGTACGGCCGTAGAGGGGCGATAGGTCGATGTCGTGGTTGGAGGTGGTGCGCATCCGATCCTGAGGATGGGTGCGCAGGAAACCGTCCGTCAGATATTGCGCGAAGACGGGAAACAGCAGAGTCGATTTCGGGCATTCCTGTTGCCGACCGCCGCGCGGGACGAACAGCTGCGTGACCTCCTTGATCGGCGGAAGCTCAATGGAAGGCTCACAAGGGGGAAGGGCACGGCCGAGATAGGCCTTGTCGGTGAGAGAGCTCCACGACGTGTAATCGTGAAGCGTACTCATCGGATGCGGGCGGAATGCGGCCGCGTTGCAAGCGGTGTTGATGATCGTTGCATTCGCCTTGCGTGCGAGGAACGGCACCCTCTCTACCAGCCGCCACACCGGCGCGAAGTTCTGCAGCAGGAACACGCGCAGCCGAGGGATGAACTTGTCGCACCTCTTGCTGCGCGTCACCTTGCGGGAGCCACTCGCCGCGCCGGAGCTTACGGCGCCGGGCATGGTGCCGGCGTTCAAAGCCTCGCTCACAGCACCTGGCCTCCCGTCAAAGTCCGGGCGAACTCCCCCGGGGAGTTGTCACTGCCGCACGCCTCCTCGTTTTCCGTATCTCCGCCCCAGCGCACCCAGTAATGCTCCGGGAAAGGGCCGCCCCCGAAGTCGATCCGCCCCAGCTCGTCGCTCTCTGCACAGATGCCTGGCAGCCGCAGGAGCTGCCGCACCGCCTCCGGGATCGCCACTCGCCCGACGTGCCTGCCGACGCATTCGTGGTGTCCGAGCCCGAAGTGGAGGTAGGAGGAGGGCGGGCGCTTCGGATTGAAGCTGTCCGGCTCCGGCATCAGACCGGGGTCGAACATGGCGGACCCCGTGCCCACCGCGAGGACAGTGCCGGCGGGGATCACCGTTTCGTACGGTGTGCCGGCGCCCAGCACCCGCTCCGCCTCGGCAAAGCGGAACTGGATGGTGGTGATCGGATTGAAGCGCAGCGCCTCAAACACATGGGCGTCGAACGCGTCCAGGTCGCCCGATGCATCAGCCGCCAGGGCGCCGTCGAGCCACTCGGGATGGATCAACAGCTGCTCCAGCGACTGGACGATCGCCTGTGACATGGTCTCGATGGAGCCGACCAGCAGACCGCAGACATTGCTCAGCACCCGCTCGGCCGACATGCCCGCCGCAGGCTCACGACTGAGGTCGATCAGCCGGCTCACCACATCCGGAGCGCCGGAAGGAGCGGTCGCCCATTTCTGCGCCAGGAAGGGCCAGAGCCATTCGCGCATTTCCTCGCCCGCGGAGTGGCAGCTTGTCAGTACCTCCTCGCTGAAGGGCAGGTTGCGGAACATGCCGTGCTGCGTGCAGAAGGACCACTTGAGCAGCTTTTCATCCGGCGCGTCGAAGCCGAAGATGCGCTGGACGATGCGCAGCGGCACCTTGCGGGCAATCCCAGGAACGACGTCCAACGATCCGGCGCCGTCCGCCCCCTGTGCTGCTGCGATCTCCTGCGTTGCCACTTCGGCGGCGAGGGCGCGCACGCGGGGCAGATCCTCCCAGCGAAGGACCGCACGCATCAGGCCCTTCTCCTCCCAATTGATCTCCGTCTCGTCGCGCGCGAGCATGAAAGGGCCGACCGCCTGGTCCATCGTGCGCTGATTGGCCCGCACCGAAAACAGGGTCGGCTGGGCCAGCACGTCGAGCACGTCGGTCGCGCGGGTCACGAAGGTGAAGGCGGGGGTGGGCACGATCGGCCGCTCCTCCCGCATCTGGGCGTACATGCCGCGCCAGTCCGTCCGCAGCCACTTGATGACGGTGCCCACTTTCGCCGCCGGGTCAGAGACCGCGTCGAATTCCTCCAGAAAACTCATGTCCCCTCCTTCGCGGCGCTCGCCGGCGCGGTAATTGCTTCCTTCGGTGCTATCCCGTCGTCCGAGGCGTAGCGACGCCGGGACGGTCCCCGTCCGGCAACTGGCCAGCTTTCGTGCCGGTGCGGAATGGGATTGGCGCCTCCTGGATCGCGGTCGGCCCCAGGATCGCGGGTGTTTGCTGATAGCCAAGCTCGGCCAGCTTCTCCCGAACCCTCTCAACCAGTTGCTGAAACGTCAGGCCCGGATCTTTCCGCAGGATGCTGGCGAGGCAGAAGGTGAAGGCTCCGTAGCTCGTCGCGCCGTGCCGATATTCGTAGGAGAGTTGCTTCTCCTCGCAAGCTTGGATGATCAGCGGCAGGAAGGGGCCGATGGGTTCCTCCGCCTTTGCGGCGGCCTCCTTGTAGATCTCCTGCGGCGCGGTGCGCAGCAGCGCAGCGCGGCCGAGCCGCAGGGTCGCGCCGTTGCTGCCGAAATAGGCCCTCGTCGCCTCGTCGTTCTCAGGCGCGAATTCGCTGTTCAGCCGCTCGAAATTGCGGTCGACCCACATCTCCGCCTCGATGTCCCACTTGAGCTCACGATGGCGGATGTCGTCGGGCGGGGAAATGCCGCGCGCCTTGGCGCCGCTCTGCCGGTGCATTCCGCCGGAATGGCAACAATCGAAGATCATCATCATGCGGGTGTCGTAAGGAAGCTGGCTGTAGAGCGCGTAGAGCTGCTCGTCGCTGACGCTTCGTTCGGGCGTCCAGTCGAAGTCCCACGGGACCAACGTTTCCGTCAGCCGGTCCGGTTCCATGAACTCTCCATATTCCGGAACCCGCGCGCCGTGGCCGCTATAGTAGAACACCAGTTCATCGCCAGCGCGGGCATCGTTCACCAGCCATTCCAGCCTCTCCAGGATGCCGGCGGCGGTGGCGCGGTCATCGAAGCAGGTCCGGATGTCGTCTGGCCGGAACCCGCATTCCTGCAGCACCGCGCTCATGGTGAAGACGTCGTTGATGCATCCTTCCAGCCGATCTGCCGCGTTCGGGTACTGGTTGATGCCGACGAGCAGCGCCTTGCGTTGCTTGGGCCGCTCCACCTGCCGGGCGCCCCAGACGGGGGGACTGGCGAGCGCACGGGTGCCGGTGCTACGCCGGGCCAGCGGCCGCCAGAGCGAGTCCGCCGTCACCTGATGGTTGAAATAGCCTCTCGCATCATGATCGCCTCGTCCGGGCAGGTCGAACGGCGTCTCCAATTGCTGGAACGTATCCACTCCCTGCACTTTGAGCGGCGCGGTGAAGAGGTCGTCGTTACGGTTGAACAGGTGATGCCAGAACCGCACCGGCGGCTGCTGCACCCGCCCGAAGGTCAGATTGCCGATGACGAAGGGGTTGCCGATCTGCGATCCCAGCGTGACGTAGTGGGTGTCCGCCAGCAGCTTCGCTGTGGCCTTTTTCCTCGCATCCGCATGGGTCAAAGCGTTGTAAGTGACGAGGGACCCAAGGCTGTGGGCAAGGATCAGGTCCGGCTTGAAAGCCCCTATTTGGTCGAGCACGAACTTGCGCGTCTCGCGCTGGAATTCGTCGTCCTCCACCCACGCCACGACATAGCCGGCTGTCCAGCGCAGCCGTTCGGAAATGTCCCCGAAGAAGCCACGATGCCCGCGCCCGACCTCGGAAACACCGCTCCTCGCCAGCTTCCAGAAAGCGCCGATGGCTTCGGAGAAGCTGATGTCCACCTTCTCAAAGATCGGGTCATAGGTTGGAAAAGCGAACTTGAGGTCGATCTCTCCGGCAGGATTAAGAGACGCCTCAATCGAATCGCGCCACTCCTGCTCCCAGTTGGATGAGCGATGATCGCCCAAACCGTGAAAACAGAGGATCTTCAATTGGTTCGGCATGGCTTCCCCTCCCGCCATCTATTGGCGCAGATTCTACTCGCGGACGCGCCACTTCAAGCAGAATCTTTCGTCGGTATTGTCGGTGGGGAGGAAGAGGTGGGGCGGGGCACAATGCCGAGGGTGTCCGCGTTAAGAGGCATGCTCCGACTGATCCTGACCCTGGCGCTTGCCGCGCTTGCTTCCCTATTTGCGCTCCCCGCTTCTGCGCAGCTCATTCCCGAAGCGGAGACCGAAGCTACTCCTGTGGCTGATCCCTTCGGGCGGGAAACGCCGCGTGGAACAGTCACCGGCCTGCTCAACGCACTCGCCGCGCAGGATTATACCCGCGCGGCAAACTACTTTGACCTGCCGGGCGAGGATGCCGCCGAGATTGGCGAGGAGGGGGCGGAAATCGCACGCCAGTTGCAGGGCGCGCTTGATCGTGGGGGTACGCTCGCTGCGTTCGCCGTCTTGTCCAATGATCCAGCAGGGAGGATTGATGACGGGTTGCCTGCGGATAGCGAACAGGTGGGGGAGCTTTCCGGTGGTGACGAGGATGCGCCGATCCTTCTCTCCCGCGGGGAGGGGCCGGCGGGCGCGCTGGTCTGGCGCATTTCGCAGCACACGATCGAAGAACTGCAAAGCCGGTTGAGCGCCGCAGAGGTGGCCATTCCACCTGAGCAGGCGGAGGCTTTCACCGTGGCCGGTGCTCCGTTGGGCGACTGGCTGCTCCTGCTCGGCATCGCAGCGGGAAGCTTCCTGGTGTTCTGGCTGATCGCCGCGGGAATCCTGGCCTTGCTGCGGGCCGTTATTACAGACCGGGAGGGCAGTGCCGCCTTTCGCGTGCTGCACGCCGCGCTGCCCCCGCTCAGCCTGTTTCTCGCCGTGGTTGGGTTCCAGTTCTGGGCGGAGAGCATAGAGGCTTCCATCGTCGCCAGGCAGACGCTGTTGCGTTACATCGGCATTGTCGCCTGGGTGGCAGTAGCCTGGTTCGCGCTGCGGCTGATCGATGCGATTGCCCGTGTGACGACTGCAAGGATGCAGCGGCGCGACCGGCGGCAAGCCGTCTCCGTCATTCTCCTGCTCCGCCGTGCGGCGAAGGTTGTGCTGCTGGCGGTCGTCTTCGTCGCCATCCTCGACACGCTTGGCTTCGATGTCACTGCCGGGATCGCCGCTCTGGGCATCGGCGGTATTGCGCTGGCCCTGGGTGCCCAGAAGACGGTCGAAAACCTGGTGGGCAGCGTCACCGTCATTGCGGACAAGCCGGTTCAGGTAGGTGATTTTTGCCGCGTGGGCGACGTGGTCGGTACGGTTGAGGATATCGGCATGCGTTCCACTCGCATCCGGACGAATGAGCGCACCCTTGTCACCATCCCCAATGCGGACTTTTCCTCGCGCCAGATCGAGAACTTCGCGACGCGCGACCGCTTCCTGTTCAACCCCACGATCGGGGTGGAATACGGCATCTCCGCTCGCAAGCTGCGCGAGGGTGTGGAGATCGTCGAGGGCGTGCTGAAAGAGCACGAGAGAGTAGAGAGTGAGGGCGCCCGCGCACGCTTCACCAACTTCGGGCCGAGTTCGCTGGATATCGAGATCTTCTCTTACATCACCGTCGGCGACTTCGCTGAAAGTCTGGTCGTCCGACAAGAGCTTCTGCTGATGATCTTCGAGCGGCTGGAGGCTGCGGGTCTTTCCATCGCCTTCCCGACGCAGAAGATCCTCCTGGTGCAGGAGGGCGAGGGCGCGGAGGAGGAAGAGGAGGCGTCGAACGGGCAAGCCGCAACGACATAGCTTGTTTCGTTGCGGGGGCCCCGAAAGTGCGGGTTCATGCGGAGGGTTGTGTCCCGCCACGAAGGGGTTAGAGCACATAGATGCTCGATTGCTCGCTGCCTTCCGTTCCTGCCGACCTGCTGATCCAAAGCATCACCGGATGTGCGATTTACATGGTCGACCCCCACGGGCGGGTCAGTAGCTGGAACGCCGGGGCGGAGCGCTTAAAGGGCTATTCGGCCGCAGAAATCATCGGCGAGCACTTCTCGCGCTTTTATCCGGAAGAGGATCGGCAGGCCAACGTCCCAGCACAGGCCCTGCAAATGGCGCTGGTCACCGGCCGGTTAGAGACTGAGGGATGGCGCGTCCGCAAGGACGGGAAGCGGTTTGGGCCACCGTCGTGATAGAGCCCATTCATCAGGGCGATGAGC
>Ga0182742_1001334_pt1 | contig 32102 bp, 26 predicted proteins | sample eDN5th37CBELigMG_FD_128880 | JGI IMG/M metagenome (GOLD analysis project Ga0182742, IMG submission 128880) | Enriched Miracle-Growth compost microbial communities from Emeryville, California, USA - eDNA 5th pass 37_C BE-Lig MG (version 2)... ... | reverse complement strand
ACTCCAACAGCAAGTGTACCTATTGCTACTGTTTTTCCAATATCTCGTAATCCTTGTTTCATTTTTGTATCATCACCATCTCTAAATCCCTCATATGTAGATTTACCACTATGATAAGTATTTTTGGCAGTATGATATACACCCTTTGCCGTTCTACCTACTGAATCACCCATATCATTTAATCCTTGATCAATTTTAGATTTATCGTCCTGGATCATACCTGATGCAGTATTCCAAGCTCCATCTGCGATTTGACCTACTGTATCCCCAGCAAATTCAGATGCCTTTTTAACCCCATCCCCAACTTCCTTAATAAATTTGCTGCCTGTTACATCTCCAACAACATTAACAGCACCACCAATAACCGTTCCTGTTGCTTTTCCAGCGAATTTCCCTAAATCTCTTAAAAACCCCATCTATATTCCTCCTCTTTATTTTTTTACTAACTAAAAAAGACCCACCTAAATAGGTGGATCAACATTATGTATTGACGTCCATCTTTTAGGCGACTCGGCTACCATAGCATTTGCTTTAGGTCCGTAGTTTTGCGTCCCTACCTTTCGATAGGTTTGCCGTTTTCTAATAGGCTATAAGTTATAGGTTTATTTTACTATTAAATAGGTAAAAATCAACCTCGAAATGTTAAAACAATTATTTTGTTAAGTACAAAAAAGATAACCCCTTCTATTTTCATTAGATGGGGTTACAAAAAAGGATTTTACTTGTCTAAAAGTAACCTACTATCCTAAACTCTTTTGATGTTCAAAACAATATATCTTCCCATTAAACTTCTTACTGGATAAACAAAATGACTTGACCTTATCTGAGACAGTTTTATTACATACACAGCACTTTGCTTGTTGATTTTGACTATGTACCTCGCCCTCTAACTTTAGGGATTGAACATGCTTCTCTCGAATAGAATGATTTTCTATGTTAGCTTCAACTAATAATGAATAGATTCTTTTTATCTCATCTTCTTTTAAAATTGGCTCTTTATTATGTACCTTATTAACTGATACTTTCCTATGTATATACTCTGACAATTCTACATCGTATACAATCAACTCATCAGAACTCATTTTTCTAAAATCTAACTCGTCAATCTTAAATGTGCACCGTTTAGTGAATGACACCATTGAAATAAATGAGTGATGATATTTCTCTTCAATATGATTTTTTATCGCTTGAATATGTCCATAATTTTGAATAAATGGATTCATCATCTTGAACTTTCCATTTACTGACCATGTTTTTCTATCTTTCCCACCATAAATAGTCCCTTGATAATTTTTTGTTTCGATTACAAAGATTCCATATGATGTAATGACAATATGATCAATTTGTGAAAAGCCTGTTTTAGCTTTATTATTCTTAAGCATGATATCAGATAAATGGATATACTCTTTAGGGAGTTGAGCTAATTGGAGATCAATTTTGTATTCCCCAATTTCTCCTTTCCTGGTTGCGACCTTTTCATTGTGTTTTTCCTTTAATGGTATAGGCATTATTTGTGATTTATGTTCTTTTACTTGTTCCTTCTTTTTAAATAAGCTTGATAAAAGTTTCATCTTTATCTCCTCGATTGAAAAAAATAGCTCAAGAGTTTTATCGTCTCTTAAGCTACATTGTTAAGTATTTGATTAAAAGTGATTTATGATCTCCTTAAAAACATATGAAGGTTTTTTTAATAAACTCCTTAAATCAATTCTTTTCGATTCTAAACCATTGTTAATCAAAAGTGTATTCTGTAATGGATCCATCTCTAAAGATAGATCCTTGATTCGATAGTTTTGAATTCTAGTTGCTTTATCAAGTTCCCTCTCATCTAGCTCAAATTTGGCCCTGTCAGAAATACGTCTAAGCATTCTCCATAGTGTAACTTCTTCTTTAGATTTCATAAATATTTCTGGCAGTTCTTTAGCTTGCTTTAAGGTATTAAATGTCGTCATGGTATATACAGAAATTCCGTAACCAACTGGTTTTACTATATGCTTAAGGGATTCCCAGACTTCAATTTCAAAACGAATGTGTTCCTCATCACTGGAATTTCCCCTATCTACTGTAACTTCTTTGATTTTACCAACAAGTGTAATTCCATTTTGAGAAGTCACACCATTTTTTGTATAGAGTGCAACATACTTCGCTTCCTGCCAACCCTTTTTTAAACGACGAATCGGAAGTTCATAAAACAATTGCTGAATATGAGCTCTATAGTCGTCTTCACATGACACTACTCCAACCAACACCTTATCATCTAGCGCAGACATCCATTCCTCTTTTGTTCCTCTTGGGAGTATTCCTTCTCGCTGAATCTCTTCTGGACTTTTCTCTATAAGATGCTCGACAAACTGCTCAACGAGTCTTGTAGCATTAGGTAAAAATGGTAGAGCTCCTATATTGACTTTATCTATACTTTTATAAAAGTGATGTTCTTCATACTCTTCTTCATTTTTCCATGGAAACAAGACATATGCACCGAATGCAGTCCGTTCAAAGGGTCCATTTTGTTGGACAACGAGTGAATCACGGTATCTGTGCATCGTATTGATATCCTCTTCCATCGGACCTGGATTTCGATAATGACGTTGATAATAGCTCCCCTCAACTGCAAAATCTATTCTGTATTTTGCATCAAAGATATAGTTATAGTGGAAGTCCTTTCCTTTTTTCTCGATACTAAGCGTTGTATCGGGCTTCTGAGAAATTGTTGGAAGATTTCTTTCCGTTTTCTGGTATGTCAGAGTAATTTGCTCTTTTGTGATTGGGTGTCGATACACTCTTCTCGCCGTGGAATTTGTGTCTAGATTAACGAATAAACCATCTCGATTTACTTTAATGATATCTTGGCTCACAAGGTCATATTTTTTAGAAAGAATTTGTCCGAGCTTAATAAATGTCCAATACTCATACATGGTTGCGACATCTTTTACTGACATTTGATACATTTTTCCTTGAAGAGATAAGCCTTTAGAGAGAATAAGGTAGTTCTGAAAAACATCTCGATATCCTGGAGCCATTTGTATCACAAGACTCATAACGGTACGATCTAATTTCCCAATGGATCGCCAAAAAGAGTTTTTAAGTATCTTATCAATGTCATTCATCTTTTTGGCAATAGAACCAATTAATTCTAGATCTTGTTCCTTCTCAAATCGTTTGTTCACACTAAGGATTTTTTCAAGTAAATCATGAATTCTGTCCTTTAAGCGATTTATGATCCACTTTATAAATTGATTTTCAAGTGTGTTATAAGTGAGTTCCTTCTTGATTTTTAATCCCTCAGTAGGCATAACAAGACGACCATTTCGTTCAATTCCACTTTCAACTTCGACAAAGAGATTCGGCCTCCTACTTAAATACTTTCTTCCTTTTGAATCAATCCGGCCAAGTTGATCCCCCCTAGCCTGTTGATGAGTCGTCACTAACTTATGATGGGGCTGCCTTTCAATTTGATTGATCGATTGAATGAAGTGATCAAAGTGATGACTTAATAATCGAAAAAATTCAGAACGCGAGGGATTCCCTTCCAAATTAATTTTTGCGGTTAAGTAAGTTTTCTTTATAAAATGAAAAGCCAAATTATAGATCTCATCGTTTACTTCATCCAATAGCTTTTTATAATCTTCTTTATAATCTAGCTTTGATGGAAAAATCTCGATCGTTACTTCAAGAAGGACTTCATTGCCACACCGGATTTCAAATGTAGACAGACCCACTTCATTCTGAAATTGAAGACTTCCCATTAATATATAACGGTTGTCCATAATATCCACTTTGCCTACAGCTCTTCGAAGTAACGGATGCTCATGATAAAATGTATATACTTCATCTGTTTTAGGCGTTAACACCAGTTGATAGTTTCCATTTTCAAAAAAGATTGGACGGTTTGTAGATGGTTCGGTCATTCCTTGTTTCTCAACATCAAATACTTTAACGGAATTGACATTTTTCCCACGTACAGACAAAGTCATTTCATCATGAAAATCTAATTTTTGATATTGGAGAAACCCTTCATACCGCTCATGATATGGTTTTCCTTTTAGAATAAGAGTGAATTCATCTGTATCAATATGTAAAAGCTCTACCTCATTAGGAACCGATCCAGAAGGATGTAAAGCCATCGTCCACTAACCTCCGTCTCATCTCCACAATTTTCATTGCACATCTTGGATATTTAGCTAATGAAAGATCATCCACACCATCTTCACTGTAAACCCTATTCGTACAGAATGTATATAAACCATCGAGTACTGACTGAACTCGATAGTCACTACCAGAAAGACGAGGGAGAATTTTCTGCAGGACACAACGGTCAAAGGCTTGTTCATATGAAAGTAAATGACCTTCCTCGTTATAAGCAAGGTAAAAGCATATTTCGTCTCTTACTCGATATCCTATATGAGCACCGATTGGTTTAAGGATGTCATTTATCCTAACTAATTCATTCGTAGCTGCCTCAACAATTGACGAGTGTTCATTATAAGCATCCTTTAAGTGAAGATAACGACCAGTTAACTGATCATTGTTTAATTTAATTCGTTCACTTTTCTCCAAATCTTGCAAGAATGAAAGATAACCAAGATTTACTTCATTGAATTCAATTGTGTTTGCCCGGTCCAATACTTTTTTACTGAAAGGATGTGTTGTTTCGTCCATGTTTACGGTGCCTATCATATAAACGTTTGACGGTAGTGTAATTGATTTATTTACAATCTCATCTGATAACAACTTTGATGTCACTATTTTTCCATCTTGCCAACGACGGCTTTCCATCACACTTAACATATCACTAAAGTAATATTCCACTCTTGCAAGATTCATTTCATCAAGTAAAACAAAATAAGGCAAAGTTGGATTCTCTTCCGCTCTTTTCAGCACTTTTGTAAGTGGTCCTTCTTTAAAACTCCCTTGATATCTACATATCCTAATAGATCAGAGCCATCATTCCAATCAGGGCGGACAGGAATTAATGTGAACTGTCCATTATCCTCTGTTGCTCCAATGCTTTCAGCAAACCATTGTACGACCTTCGTTTTACCTGTACCTGAGATACCAGATATAATCACGAATGGTTTTGTTTTAAGTGATAAAAAGAGGTTGGTGATTTCTTCTTTTTTATAGTAAAAACCCTTACTTGCGATGTATGTATTTATTTGATCAATGATTTCAGACATTGAGTAATATGGGGTAGGAGGTTCCTTAACTAGTCCATTTGCGGGATTATCTTTTATCATAATAAACTCCTCGTAATATCCTACCATTTTTTCTAAATCTCTGATTAGTTGTTCCTCAGATGGCATGTGATCTATTGAATATGGAATATAGGCAGCTGTTGATAGTTCATACTCTTTTGCTTTTGAGCTTTGTCCGAGATTTAGGTCGTTTCCTTTTATCACTCGATCGCTCATTGAAATAGAATGACGTAAAGTTTGACTTACCTTCTCCATTTCATCTCTAGAAGTTTCCGTTACCCCTTGAGCAATCGTTAAATAAAGAGACTTCATATCTTCACTAAATAAATAAACAATATAATAGCCCCTCTGAGTGGAGGTGGTTACTTTATTATTCATCACCGCCACCCAAGGAACGGAAGCCCAGTTCCCCTGGCCGACCGAACCTTTAATGGTATATTGATTTTTATCTATGAAATGCAAATTCCCGATTAAACTGGGAATAACATTTCGGACAGTTCCTCCAAGTTCATGTCCAGCAAAAGGACCACTCTTTGCGTTTAGATATTCATTCATTACTTTCAATAAACTTGATCTAAGTTTTCCAACCACTTTGAGATTCCACTCCTCATCAATCAATCCAACCTGTTCCAACCATTGAAGAATGTTTCTTGTTCGGTACTCAGCAACTGACTCAACCATAAGATTTTCACCACGTGAGTTTCGAACAGTCAACATCCCTATTTCCACAATGTATTTTAAATTCTCATTCTTGGAAAATACGGGAGTTATCTCAAGTACTTTTAAAACCATTTTAAAATAGTCGTGTAGTAAAATTCGATCTTTTAAAAAGCCTCTTGAGTTTTTGGTATTTTTAAATTCATCAAGAAGGTTTAAATCCACTTGAAATGTATTATTTAAAATCCCTAATAATTTAAGTCCTTGTCTTGCACGTGACTTTAGTCTTTTCATATTGTCTTCTTTGTATATCTTACTTATGTTTGCTGGATCAGTTCCTTCTACAATCTCTTTTAATAGTGACATACACTGATCTAAACTTGCCTCGGGTAACTGATCTGTTGTGTATTCTTTTAATTTGATAGCAGTTTTGTTCTCTTTTACCGTTTGTTCGACAAATGGTAATTCATTAAAGAAGGCCATTAAAAAGGAGCTTCTTCCTTTTGCTTTATCAAAATTATCCGCTGAAGCAACTCTTGATTTAACAAACTCTTCCCAGCCTTGTTCTATGAAATTCCAAGGTAAAATATCTGTAGAATCTACTCTTTCTCCTATCTCGAATTTTCCTAAAGAGGATTCTGTTTCAACGTATATACCGGTATCATCAACTTTAGATATTCTGTATGGTTTTTGAGTTGTTAATGTATGTATTATTGAATTTTTCTTTGCTAGTTCTTTTAAAAGATATAAAATCATTGTTTCCTCCGATAGAATGGGTTCTAGTCATATCTTACCATAATTAGTAAAATGAAAAACAAAAAGAGCCTATCTCTATATAAGGATATGGCTCTTTAGATTGAACTAATTATGGTTGAGAAGCATACTATTGGAAAATTACAACATAGGTCAAGAGAAAGGAAGAGGACCCTGAAGATTTCAGTTTGGGTTTTCTTCTAAGTAAGTGCTTTGATACTGGTGGTCGGGGTCGAAATAGGTCAAAATTCATTGATATTACTAGTTTTGAAAACTTCCTTGTGTAAAGTTTGTGTAAAAATAATCTAATTAAAATCTAAGTGGGCAATCGTTGCCCACTTGTCACTTACATTCACATTCATTTTTAACTTCTCTAATACCATGTATATTTTCTTAGAAATCAAGATGAATAAATTTTCTGCGTTCAAAATGATAATCAATTATTCTATCAATAATCTTTTTAGATGTCAGTTCTAATAATGGAATTAACTCCGAAGTAGCATTAATTGCTTCTATCGTAGTATCTTCACCACCATGAACTATTTCATTCCTTTTTTCATACATTTCATCTATCCATCGTTCAGGTAGATCCCAAAATTCAATATTCCCAAAATAATCCGTAAAACATTGATATATTTTGTTTTTTACTCCCTTTGAAATTCTTTCTGTTTCAGAATGAAATTGTTTTCCTAGTATTTCTATCACATTCCAAAAAGCTAAAAATTGATCAAATGTATTTTTTGAGATCTTTCCTTTAGAGTACCATCCAATTGCTCTCAGTAGTTTTGGTTGTTCAATCTCAAATTTCCTTGCCATTTTAAACGCTGTTATAATGTCTGATTTATTTAGTAGTCTTCGACTTTTATAACTTCCGTGATTACTAACCCTTCTTTGCTCAGTATAATAAGCCCCTTCATGTTTATTTAACTGAATTGGTATATCGTTTTCTAAAGAAAGTACATCTATCATTCTCCCCAAATAAACATATGCAACAGTTTCAGCAATATGTATTGTATCCGCATATGCAGTTATTGATGCCTTTATACCAAAAGTATCCTTTCTCAGACTTATATCACTATAAAATTGGTGTTGATCAAAACCTTTCTCTTGCCGAAAATTAATTGGGTCAGGTATTGAAACTGGACCAACTACGTCGAAGTCAACCTCCCATACTTTTCGATTGTTCATGATATTCCTCCATAATATTAATTTTACCCACCATTACAGTGTATTTAATTATGCTAAACGAATTACGTTCTTAAAATAAGCTGCTAGAGCTATTGTTTTAGATTATTCACCAACTTATAAGACATTTATTTTAGTGTCTTTTTATATTAAATTTCACTTCATAAATTAATATTTCATTTTCATTGTTATCTTCCATTTTCTCCAATATACTAGGGTGAATAACAACTGTATTTAATTTATTATTAATATCCAAATACTCCTGATATCCTTTTATAAGTAAATTTACTAATGTGAGACTCAAACCATTTTTTATAAGTGTGATTTTAGACTTGTCATTAGTTCCATATTTAATTTGTTCATACAGCTCCTTGTCGATTAACTTTAAGTCGTTAATAACTTCTATATATTTAATAAAAATATTATCCAAAAAATCTTGTTCTTCTTTTATCCGTACAATTGCTAAATTAATTCGTTCTTTATGTGTTTTAGTTTTAATATCTGTCCATAACTGTCTAAATCCATTATTTTTAGTCTTATCTCCCCATCTTCCTACATAGACATCTGTGTCTTTACCTTTTTCAACTAAGGAATTCCAATATCCTATAAAACTAGAAATCATTTCTCTATATGAGGCGCTTTTAATCCTCCAGTCAAGAAACATTCTGTAAAAATTTCTAGCTTCAGGATAAGAAAGTCTCCATAAATTATTTTCTGTTTGCTTTATAAATGGCAAAAAAAGTTTTGAGAAAAAATCAAATATTTCTTGTGAATTAGTTATTGTTATATTTTTGTTTTTATCAAGTACTCTCTGCATCTGTTTTTCATTCTCAATAATATCTATTTCTATAATATTATTCAAAAAACATAATTTCCCAATAGGTGTTTGAGCGTATGATTTATTATAGTTGTTTATTACTCCGGGTTCAAAATTCTCAATAAATTCATCCGCAATCTCTTTTTGTTTTTCATTTTCAGGAGTAATTTCAACATTTTTTAGTAACACATTAGCAGGTGTATCTTTTTCGTTTTTATCAACCTTCATTACATTTTTTATAAATTCTTCTAGATTAGCCTTACTAGATATATAATTTGAACTAATTAAATATATAGATGGTTCTAGATGTATTAAGGAACCTTTAACTGGTGAGAATACCTCACTAAATCTACAAACTCTACCTATTAAGTTCTTAAATTGGGCAGGGCTTAGATTTCTTGGCCCTTTTCTATTGTCTAATAGAAATAATGAATATGCTGGTATATTAACACCTTCTAACAAAGTTGAACTTGTAACAACATATTGCATTTCCTCTAATTCAGAATATAAGTGTTCTATATACATTTTTATATTATCTGGAACTGATCCATGGTGATATATAAATCCTCTTTCAACACAATTAATTAATAAATAGTCAGGATCAAGCATGCTGCTTATATTTTTACAAGCCTTCTTTATCTTACTAGAATTTATTTTAGTAAACCTTGAAGAAAATACGGATGAAAATTCCTCCAAATCAGAAGGCTTATTTAAATAAATAATATTTTTTTTACAACTTTTCTGTATAATTAGATCAATATCATCTACAAAATCGGAGTCATCTGTAGAATAGAATTTATTAATAAACTGATCATATAATTTTAACCTTTTGTCTTTTCTATCATCATATATATATAATTTTTCTGTTTTCATATATTCGGTAATTTTAAATGGCTCTGTTTTATAATCTGTATATCTTACAGATAAGTTAGTACTATCTACTAAGAACGGAGTTAAAAATTTTAATTTAACATTTATATTCCTTTTTTCTAATATTGATATTGAAGATGCTAACAACATACTTCTTTCGTCTTTTTCGAGTAGATTATGCGCTTCATCAATAAAGACTATATCAAATTTCAAATCTATTTTTTTTCTTAATAATCTTAGCAGACGTTCTTGAGTCAATACAGCGGTAATATTCTTATCTGATTCAAGATACATTTCTGGGTGAGTAATAATTTTATTCATATTCTCTATATCGGCTTCAATTAATCTTCTCTTAGTTTGAGCAATTAATGCTTTTGAAGGAACTATAATACAAACATTGGCCGATTGTCTTTGTTTAATCGTAGATATAACTAACTCAGACTTTCCATAGGAGGTTGGTGCAATGACAGATACAGTTTTTTCATTACTTTCATTAAAAAAAGTGAATAAATCATTTTGTTGTTCACTTAAATAGATTTCATTAAATTTATAATTTTCCCCAAATGACGATTGAAATAGTTTCAAAAAAGATTTTTCTATTTCCCAATTATATCTTTCATTCTTTTCAATTACCTTAACAATAGGATATAGTCCTTTATTTATAGCAACGTCATATAGAGGTTTATAATCCTTTGTTTGATTACAGTAGAGAACAATTATTCGATATCCTAATTTGAAAATATTTTCATCCAATTCATTAATAAATATTATTGCAAGTGTTAATAATTTTTTATATTCTTTTTCAGTAACAGACTGGCCAACTACTAATTTCTTATATAAACTATCAAAATTTGTGTTCCGCAATCGATTTAGAGTTAGACCTTTCATGATTTTGCCTCATCCTTTAGAAATTGATAAATCTTTTGGTAAGTATTTTTTTGTATAGAAAGAACAAATAATTTGTTAAATAAACTCTCTCCCAATGTTGTTATATAAAAATCATTTAGTACTTGTTCTTGAATTTCATCATTTAGGTTAGCAAATAGGTTAGTAACTAAAATAACATTCTTATCTGTACTTGTAGCTTGGTGTTCAGTTATTTCATCACCTATTTCTTCTAGAATTGCTAATACAGCATCCTTAGTATCTTTTTTATTGTCTAATACAAGTGTTGCTTTATTTATTGCATTATCCCATAAAGAATCTTCATTTTGGTTTAATCTTTTTTTTAAATCTAATTTAGCGGTCCTTAGTAAGTTTTTGTTTGTTCCATTAGAGTTCTTACCTTTATGAAGCTCACCAGACTTAACTTCAGTTATCCAGATTTCATTTGTACTATTTGAATATAAAATTAGATCAAACCCTTTTGTTATACTCTTCTCTTCCATATTAAAAAAGGGAGAAACTGTATTAAATTCAGTTAGAAATTGAAGAATAAATATGTGGGTTAATAATTCACCCATCATACCTATTTTTGTAGTATCTGGCTTCCCTTCATATCTTTCTAAAAAATATCTAACTGTATTTTTGTAATTGTATTTTTTCCTAGTTTTTGAAGCTTTTGAAGCTCCATGACATATTGAGGTTAGTTGACTTCTAATGATATCTTTTAGATCATCAGAAAAATTATCAATATAGAAAACTGCATATGTATTTTTATTGATTAAGCGTACTCCTTTTAAAGAAGACAAGATTTTTCCTCCTTAATATATATGTAACCGTTTTCGATAAAATTCTCACTTTGCTAAACTCTAATAAAATTATTTCCGACAAATTTATCCAAGACAGGTATAATTATATACTATATTTATAAACTTGTAATAGATTTCCATCATTTAGTAGTATTATATTAGTTTCAATTTAAAATCAAACTAAACAATAGCTATTATGAAAAATGGTGCAACCGTCTACATGAAGTTCAAATCTCTAATCACGGATTACGATTAAAAAACATACTAAAAAGAGCACTAAATAATAGTGCTCTTGAGTATTAAATATTACTATTATTCTATAACATCAATATTAATATCTACAAATCAGCATGTGACCTTTTAGCTATGACAAAAAATAATCTAGGTAATTTTAAATCGTCTTGAATCTAAACTATTAAAGGAAAATACTAATTTTAAATTACTTTATCTCAACTCATCATTTAAAGGCATAACAATTTCATCCAACGTCTTTCTCCACTGACGCTTCATCTCCGGTCCATATTTCAATGGTTTTGCATCAGGATGTAACGCTTTATATTTATCAAACTGCTTGCTATTAATAATTCCTCCGATATTCGGAATAGGCTCTGTTCCTATCACATATTGAATAGCAGATGAATGGAGTTCTCCTGCTTCCACGAACCAAGTATTTGCAAATTCTTCAATTGCTTTATTAAGCTCTTTAGTAAAGAAGCGTCTTTTCACAACAAAAATATCTTCATCTGAGTCTATTTCTTTTTCATCGATACCATCTAATATGGCATGGTACACTTCTTTAACAATTTCTGCTTTCTTTAGCTTTTGAAGTGCTTTTTCAATCTCTTCACGGATGTTTTTATTATTTGCTGAATATGTTCCTAAAAGGTGATCAATATAGGTTGAGTCAATATCATAAATCTTTATCGCATTTTCTCCATAGAATTCAATATCTGAAAAATCAGGGTCTGGCCCCTCATCGTCATTTTCATCGATTAATGAACCCTTTACTGTGTTGTAGACACCTATATACTCCTCTAAAGTCTTAACCTGCTCTTCAAGTGTTTTTGACTTCTCCATATCATCGTTATAATCATCATACGTAACTAATGCTTCGAAGGAATTGTTTAACTCTTGGAAAGCTTTCACAAATTCAATTCGTGTTTCAAGTGAAGAGTGCTCATCAATCTCGGTTGGATTGGGTACAAGTGTTTTCAATGTTTTATGAGCCTTTTTGAAACGTTTCTTTGATTCCTCGTATGTTGGATAAACAAGAGTAGATTCCTCTTGTTCGTCAGAATATAACTTCGTTGCATCCTTTACATTTTGCTCCATTGTTGCAGGTTTTCGGAATGTTACAATCAAACCCTTTGTTTTTCCTGGATACGTACGGTTCGTTCGTGAAAAGGCTTGAATCAAATTGGCATAACTTAAATTCCGGTCTACAAACAACGTTTGGATTGTTGGCGCATCAAATCCAGTCAATAATCGATCTACGACAATTACAAGGTCAATTTGTTTTCCAAACTCTTTGAATTCTGCTTTTTTACGAGCCAATCGATTGTTGATATCACCATTGTAACGTTCTATATCTTCTATCGACCAAGCAGTGTGATAATAATCATTATAGTTCTTAATAATTTCTTTCATTTCATCTTGATTTTGTTTAGAGTCTTCCTCATTTTCTTGTAAAGAATATGTGATAGCTATTCGTGGGAAGTCTGGATCTTCAATCGTACGACCTGTTCGGATCGGGTGTCCCACAAATTCTTTTGTCAACCAATTCGGGTCTTTTATCATTTTCTTGATGGCATGATAATAACGTTTCGCCATATCAATCGAACTTGTTGTTAAAATAGCAGCCTTTTGTGGGCGGCCATTTTGGAAATCAAATTTAACATAAGCATTATCTGGTCGGAATATTTTACGAATGACCTTTTGAATATGGTCATTACGTTCATAAGTAGATGGTTCAAGATAAGTTTCCTTTTCTATCCCATCCATTTGGTCAATCATTTCGTTAATTTCATCGTCACTTAGATGAGCGTGTTTCTCATTTTGTCGCAGCTGTTCGAAGATATGGTTATATAATGATGTTGGTGCAATCGTATCTTCATGTTCTACTTGGAATCCTAAAACAGCACCATCATCTAAAGCATTCTTAATCGTATAAGTGTGTAATACATCTCCATATTGGTCACGAGTGGTACGAGCTAAACGACCTTTAGCTTGTTTTTTATTTTCATTAAATATCGGTGTGCCTGTGAATCCAAACCAAGTTGAATTTGGGAAGAACTGTTTTATGTCTTCCATTCCTTCAGCACTCAACGCACGATGGCACTCATCTACGACAAAGACAATATGTTGACCTACCAGTTTTTTAAAGCGTTGGGTTCCTTTTTGTTCCTCTTGCTTTTGTGCATAACGCAATGCTGCGTCTAACTTTTGACGAGTGGTAATGATTACTGTATTCGAGTTAGCATCAGATAAAAGAGTATCGCTCAGCTCTTTCGCACTACCTGTTCCGACGATTAGACTATTTGACTTAGCTTTACCAGAAGAAATACCAGTATTAAATTCCGAAGCAAATTTAGTAAATTCTGTCGTTGTTTGATTATCCAAATCTTTGCGATCAATGAGCATAATAGTACGATCCACACCTGGTTTACGAGCCAGTAACTTTGTGGATACAAAACTAGTCAACGTTTTACCTGAGCCAGTAGCGTGCCACACATATCCTGATTGATGTTTCATTGCAGAAGTAAACAAAGCTTCAATCGCATGAATTTGGTATGGGTGCAGAACCATTAACGCTTTATTGTCTTGCTCTTCACTGACAATCGTATAATTGGCTATCAAGCGATGTGCATCTGGGATATTTAACACTTGTTTGACAAACTCATAGAGATTGTCTACTTTACGATTGTCTGTTGTTCGCCAACTGAAGACAAATTTCTTATGCATGTCTTTCGGCAGTGCATTCGCAAAATAACGAGTCGTTTGTTCATTTGAAATAACAAATAATTGAAGAGTTGAAAAGATATTATTTCGAAACATCCCTTCCTCTGCATATTTCTTGATTTGGTTATACGCTTGGAAAACACCGTCTTTGGCACTGACTTGTTTTAATTCAATTTGAACAATTGGCAGACCATTAATTAAGAGTGTCACGTCAAACCGGCGATCACGACCATCAACGTTAATCTTTTGTTTTGCGATCTGATGAACAACTTCATAAGTAGAGATACCCCCACCAATATCTTGGTTAGAATACAACACTAACGACATTGAACCTAAGGACACATCCTCACGTTCAATCGTAATCCGAGCAATTCCATTCTCGCCTTTAAGCCATCTTGCAGCATCAAAGGGGGTCTGGGTTTTCGATAGTAATTCTGTTTTAATCGTGTCAAATTCTTTATCAGTAACGGGGGTTTCCCCAATTTCAGATAGGTTATTTTGAGTGATGATTTTACGCAAGTTGTTCCATAGGTCTTCTTCTGATTTTAAATCTGGTCGATAATTCCACTGGTTATAACCTTCTCCTAACACTTCAATCAGGCGACGTTCTACTTCAGCTTCATCGTTATGAGGTATCTTTGACATGCTTATCCCCCTCTACTATTGTCTTAAACAAACATCTTTTGTAGGAATGCTTTTTTAGTTTCTTTTAATACTTCTAATTCACGTTGATGGAGAGAGATAATGTCGTCTAACTGTTTGAAAAAGCTTCCGATTATCTCTTGCTCTTCCAATACTGGGAAATTCCCTATCATGTTTTCAAACTGCTTTCGTGAAATGTAGAATATTGTAGAACCTGCAGATTCTCTTTTCATCTTTCTTTGAATATTTGGTGATTTAAAAAACGCATATAAATAATCAATATTGTAGTTAGTATTAGGGACTAAACCAATGAATGTTTGGTTAGTTATTAAGTTGTTATTTACAATAGCAACAACTCCAAACGTTGCACTAGCTGATACAATTAATGATCCTTTAGGTATGATCTTTAAATTCATTGAATTAATTGTTTCTTCGGAGACATATTGTCCACTGGTTGTACCATTAATAAATCTACCTTCTATGTCTTCAATTCTAGTCCAAGGTATAGATCCAGAAAATTCTTTAGGCTTGTCTCTCATCGGTACAATAAAATCCTTAAAGACTGTATTTAACTTAAGCTCTTCCCATTCTCCAACAAACCCCGGAAAACGAACTTGTGGCACAGACTCCCCCTCTTTTGGAAACATTTTTTGCAAGAATCCCTGTTTTGTTTTTTGGAGGGTGGTTAGTTCTTGCTGATGAAGAGCGATAGTGTTGTCTAGATATTTAAGGAAGTTTCCTATTCTCTCTTGCTCTTCTTTTGATTTAGGATAACAAAACTCCATCTCCTTTATTGCGGTCCCGCTAGTTAGTGCTCTAGTTGTCATAGAACTTTTCTTTTTCATTTCTTCTCTAAACTTTTCAGTGAAGAAAACATATCGTTTAAAATTGATTTCAAGTGGATCTTCATTTATAGCTCTTCCACGCAAAACAAAACCGCTAAATACGGTATCGCTTGGTTGATCAGTCATAACGGAAGGATAACCTATCTCTTCAATAGTTTCTGAAGTTCTAGTAAAAAAGATGTCTCCTTTTTTCACTTCATAATTCTTGATTTCATTCTCATTTAATTGAACTCGACCCTTCAATTTCGAAAAGCAAATATCGCGGTTATGAAACACATCTGTGAAGTTGACTATTGGAGTTCCACTGCCAAAAAACTCTTTCCCTTTGTTTAGGCCATTTTTAAAGAAATAGAACTCCCCTACCTTACTCTGCTTCCAATCCTCTGTAAATCCATCGAACCGAACCTCAGGCACATTATTTTTTTTCACGATTAAACACCTCTAATGCACCTTTAATCCACTCTGAATCATCTTCATCATACTGTAACGAAGAAATCATGTCGTATAGGCTAGATTCTAGCTCTGCTTTCTCTTTTCGAATTTCTTTAATGGTTGAGCCAATTGTAGCCATATCAATAGGAGCTTCTTCCTCAAATGTGTCTACGTAACGAGGGATGTTCAAATTGAAATCATTTTCTTTGATTTCCTCAAAGGTAGCAACATGAGCATATCTCTCAACATTTTCACGTTTTTTATACGTTTCGACAACCTTATCAATGTTTTCCTCAGAAAGTTTATTTTGATTCTTCCCTTTTATAAACTCCTTACTTGCATCAATAAATAAAACATCACGAGTGCTACGGCTTTTCTTCAAGATGATAACTGTTGTCGGAATCGATGTCCCAAAAAATAAGTTTGCTGGCACACCAATCACAGCATCAATACTGCCATCCTCTAATAATTTCTTACGAATGACACCTTCTGCAGCCCCACGGAACAATACTCCATGTGGTAAGACAATAGCCATTGTTCCTGAATCTTTCAAATGATAGAAACCATGTAAAAGAAAAGCAAAGTCTGCTTTTGATTTTGGCGCTAACTTTCCGTAGCGGTTGAAACGAGAATCATCTAAGAAAGTATCATCTGCAGACCACTTTGCAGAATAGGGTGGATTCATTAGGACCGAATCAAACGTATAAGGCTCGTCTGTCGGCCAATCTTTATTCAATGTATCTCCATTGTTTAACCGCATATCTTCTTTTTTAACACCATGCAATATTAAGTTCATTTTCGCTAGGTTATACGTAGTTGTGTTTAGTTCTTGTCCATGATACTTTACACTTTCTGGGTGGTTAATGTAGTTTCGAATATTCAACATCAATGAGCCTGATCCCATCGTTGGGTCATATACACTAAACAGCTTTTTATCTTCTTGCCCCATTGCAGCAATACGGGCCATCATGACTGACACTTGATGAGGCGTATAGAATTCCCCAGCTTTCTTGCCGGCTTCTGAAGCAAATTGACTTATTAGAAACTCATAAGCATCCCCGATTACATCACCATCGTGACCTATCACATCAACATCATTTAATTTCTTTAATACTTCTGTGATCGTAATGTTTCGCTGTTGGTCATCTGAACCTAATTTTTTCGATTTTAAATCTACATCATCAAACAACCCACTAAATTGATCATATTTCGTAGATAAGTCGATAAATGCTTTATTCAAGTCATTCAACTGAAATGTGTTTTGTTTTGCTTGTTCCGTTAATACGTTGAATAAGTAGTCTGGTTCAATATGATAGCCTAATGTATCAACTAATGTTTCTATCAAGTCATCTTTTACATCTACATCTGCCATTAAATCGGTATATAATTGAGTTTGTTTTTCTTGTGTGTTGTATTCCTCTAGTGATTCATCTGCCTCTTCTACTACTTTGATTAAAACGTTATCAGATAAGTACTTATAAAAGATTAATCCTAATAAGTAGTCTTTGTATTCTGAAGCATCCATTTTGCTTCGTAAATTATCTGCGGCACTAAAAAGTTTTGTGTTTAAATCAGACATGTTTGTTCCTCACTTTCCAATATTTCACTATATAAAGATGTACTTCTTGTAACAGCTTTTTACTTTACTAAAGCATGCGTTAGCATTTAAAAAGAGAAGCTTATCCTCTCATCGTTATTTCTAAATACTTCTAAGCGTAACTCCAGCCTTTCAATAGTCACAGGAGTACACTACTTCGAAAACAACTTCTCTAGCACTGCTAATGTAACCTTTTTTATGAGTTGTTTTACTTTATTATACCATTATACCTTCACACTTGAATTTTACATATCAAAATCCTTTGTATCCCTAACACTCTATAGTTTGGAACTAATTAGCTTAATACGAGCCATTTTTCTCTTGAAAAGTTGTTGCTATGTCTTAAAGAAATGCTATCTTGGACTCGCACACAATTTTTAAAACTTATAGAATTATTAGAGGAAGATGCAGGAGAAAAATGTGTAGCAACTTTTATATATTCTAAATTACATATTAGAAGTTCAGAAAATGAGGTTATTATTCGCTGTACAGAGGTGATTAACGAGATTGCTATTTCAGGAGTATGTTTTAAGAATCATAGAAAGGGATACTTAACCTGTTTAATTTCTTTACTAAAAGATTACGGTAGAGAAAATGATTACAAGGTTATAAAACTAGAGCGTTGCAATGAAAAATCAGCGAACTATGCTAAAAAACATGGCTTTAAACAGCACTATATGAACACGATTATTATGCAACAATTATTGAAGGTACAAAACTTCCTAACCATATCTACCTTACTTCAGCAAGTATAGACCTGAACGAATGTGCTTCAAAATTTAATCTCAACCTTCATGAGGTTTGAGATGTCTTTGAGGAAACTATTAAAAAAGGAAGAAATGAAAAAAATATTTAATATTAATAAAAGTGGGGCTTGAGTGCCCACTTCTATTGACTTTGTATTATTGATGCCATTAATGGGCTCAACTGTTAAACTATTGAAGAGTATATTTGTACTGTGCAACAAAAGATACAGCTATAAATGCCAAACCTTGTTCAACATCCCCCTTTAGCACAAGAAACGATTGTCCCTGTCAGAACTTTTAACCCACTAAGAAGCTAATTAATTTAGAAAAAGTACCTGCCCCCCAGTGCGGTAATACTTGACTGTATCGAAGATCAGGCACTTTAATCAGAGAAATTTAAATTTTAGTCTTACATTTAATCAATTTCGACAACTGGATTTAAGTGTTCAGGAAAGTCCTCCCAAAACTCAATAATAGCATTGGTGTATTTATCAAAACCAACTTTCTCAATATCGAAAACAATCTCAGCATTGGTAGTTAGCTCAACGTCCATGAGTCTCTCGTCACCAAAGTAACCTTTCAAGAACAAATCTGGGTTCTTATTATATAACCTTTTAGCAGAACGTCCGTCACCATGCTTGTATGTATTCACTAGATCAGCTAATAGTTCAACCGTTTCCCATTGGGAAGTCTTTGTCAAATCGTAATTCAAAAATTCGTATGCTTCTTTTATTTGACCCATATTAAAACCAAACTTTGAAAATTCATCTTTTGTTCTTATCGGACTCAATTTATGGTTTAGCTCCGAGTAAATAAAACCTCTCAATTGTTGTTCAAAAATCTGGTATGTTGAAGCCAACAACGACAAGTGAAAATTGTATTCCATGAGTTTTTCAGCTTTATAAAATTCGTAAGTTTCCATTTCAATATTTTCAAATATATCGCTTGGGTCAACTACTTCATAATCGTATGCTGTCCCATACTCTTCAACCAATTTCTCTTTGTATTTGTTTGCAGAACCTTCAATATCATTGAAAAGTGTCTCCATTGTTGTAGCAAACTTTTCTTGTAATTTTTTATGAATAGTAAGGTACTGTTCTCTTTTATGTTTAGGCAACCACACATTTAATTTAACTTGTTCTCTCATTAGTTTCATCACTCCTTACACTTTATTTTACTTTTCTATATTCCAATATGGTGCATTTACCGAGCTACATGCAGTTGACCTTGCTCCTTTTGAAGTGTTACACGGTTCACACAACAATTGAAAGTTGGAAGCGTCGTTACTGCCATGCAAGTCCAAAGGAACTATATGGTCAATATGTTTTGTGTTTTGTGTTCTGATCAAGTTGGAAAGGTCACAACGACACTCTGGATTTGAACAAGTTCCTTTGTCTCGATAAAAAACAGCGTCGGTCATCCATTTTGGAAAGTAAGCTCGTTTTATTAGTTTCTTATTTGTAACATACTCTGGAAATTTTTCCTCGATTTCTTCCATGTTCTCTTCAACAAATGAGGAAAGCTCAATATGAAAATCATGCAAGAACTTTCTATCTTGAAAAATAAATTGAAACGCTGCGTGAACGATCAGTTCGTCAATTTTGTCTTGGTGTTCATTTATATATTCCATTAACTGTTCAACGATTTCTCTACAATTACATTCTTCATGATATTCGTCGCTACAACAAGCAAAGTTTAATGTAGGTATATCTGGTTGCAAGTTCACTCCTTCAAGAGTTCTTATCATAAAATTATAAATCCATTCTAAATCGTCGACGTTTTTATAAATTTTGTCCAATTCGTCTTCAATGTCTTGAAAGAAAAACAAATAGTGATGGACTGCCGTCAATTTATTTGGTTTGACAATGCTCTCAATAATTTCGTCTTTGAAACAAGAAAATGCTTGTGAATTATAATCCCAAAAATTTGAAACAGCCAATCCTGCTAGTCCAATTCCAGAACTGAGAGCTAAATGTTCGTCTTTTGCTGCCATAAATTCCCCACCTTATTTTGCTCACTTAAATCGAAGGAGCCTTTCTACTAACCATGTATGTTTCCAAAAGATAAATGCAAAGTGTTCCACTTAAATTTATTGCAAATTTTGCGTGTCGTTCGCTTGGTTTGTAATACACTTTTCCTTTGCCGTGTGAGTCTCCGTAAGCATTTCTCAAAGCTCCAAGTCCAGTTACAACTCCATTTATCGAACCTAGTATTTGCTTGAAAATCTCTGCTCCATGTTGGTCTGGAGACAAGTTTAGCAATTGAGCAACCTTCTTATATAATTGGCTCAAATTGTCCGTTTCTTTATATTCTTCACCAATGTCGTCAAGTATCCATTTCAACGTACTTTCAACCATTGCTCTGGTTGCAGTGATTGCGTCTTCTGGATCAGTCTTTGCTTGACTTAACGCTCTATTCCAATCATTTTCAACGTGTTCAATATTATATTCCACAGTGAAATTCTCAAGCTCTTGTGGAATATATGTAGTGTTTTCATATTGAACCTTGCCATTTACAAAAGCATAGCCGTTACGTTCCAACAACTTTACAAATTGCTTCCAAGTTGTATCATTTTGGAAGTATTCACTTTCTTCATTTTCGAGATAAAACATTTCTATTACGTTGAACAATTTCCGTAAGTCACTAGGATTTTTTAAATCAAGTGAAGCAACATAAGATTCAGCAAGTGAGCGTCTTTGCCCACTTAAAGTGGAGACATGCTTTTCAGCTTCAAAAATATATTCACATTCAAAGAGCTTTGGAATGGTTGCAAGTGTTCCATAAACTGTTAATAAGTCGTAAAAAGTGTGAATTGTCCGTTTGCTTATCAATTATCATTACTCCAATCTCTACAAATGTCATTAATTCCAATTATTACAAAAAGGGACAAATTAGGCTACTATTTTACGATAAAAAAAGACTCCAAGTTGTGTGGAATGTTCTAGTGTCATTTTTCAAAATATAAATCCATTAATGCTTGAGCCAACACTTTTAGATTGGGTTTGTTGACTTCTTTTCCAATACCTTGTGGAAGGTCTTTCACTACTATTTTCTTTAAGTGTTCTTCTTTTGGTTGTTATTAAAGAATGGAGAACTCAAGTAAATGAACCATTCGTCAACGGTTCCTTCAATGAATAAAGTGTCATTTTGAATTAGAACGTTATCTACTATAGAATTATTTTTAGCTTTAGAAATAAATGTTTCACTTGCTAAGAGAAAAGTGCTTGATCCCCAATGCAGTAATACTTTACTGTATCGGGAATCAAGCACTTTAATCACAAGCCAATTGTGAAATATTCTTTTCTATTGAACTGTATGGTTGTACTGTGCAACAAATAGATCTGTTGTTTATTCGTCTTACTTATTCAACAATAGCACCCCATTATGGAAGAACTTTACCTCTTACCAGAATTCAAAATATTAAGACACTCCTTTAGAATAGCTTCATTATTAAAAATAATTAGATGAAGCTTTTTTCTAGCTCTAGTTACCATCTGAAAAAGCATTTTTGTTGGATGGTAATAAGGCTCAGTTCTCCATCCCTGAGTAGATAGCTTACTGTCTTGTCCATAGAAAAAATGTTTATCTAAAACAGCAACTACCTTATCAAACTCCTGACCAATAATTTGATGTGAACTTTCATCTCCACCAATGTGAAATTCATCATATGGGTTACTAGAATATCTAGTAGGAGTGAAATTTATTATTTTCCATCCCTGACTTTTTAGTATTTCCATTTCTTTTATTACACCAAGAGAAGTTGTAAAGTATGAGACATCAATATTAGGGTACTCTTGATTTGGATTTCGACTGCGTAAATTAAACAAATTTTTTATAAATGATGCTATTTCTTGGTTAGTTCTAATTTTCTCTGTTAATTTGAAATGTTTAGGAGAAACTTGCTCCTTAATATATTGAGGTATATTTCTCTTGATTTCCCAACTAGCAAGACATTGCTGAAAATCATACGAGAAAATGTACATTGCATTAGTTTCCTTAGCCTTTAATAATATTTCATCTATTTCATCCATACCTATTCGTTGAGTTTCATCTAAAATTATAAGGCCATAATCATTAAAATTATAATTTTTATGATACTGGCTTTGTGTAATTTTCCAAGAATAATTACTTTTTAGTTTTATGTGGCCATTATTTAAAGCACCACAGTGAAAAATGAGAACCCTTTCTGACCTATTACGATATTCCTTCGCAATATCATAAATTAATAGTGTTTTTCCAGTGCCTGCGTTCCCTTCAATCGAGATAAAGCATGGTTCAGTTCCCCTATTTAACTTTAAAATACCTTTTTTTATGTTCTCTTGATGGTCAGTTAAAAAATACTTATTATCAATAAATTTTTCTGTTGAATTAAAGGGTGAAACTAAGTAATTCGAAGGGTCAAAAAGCTTATGTATATCTTCAATTTCAATTAACTTTTGTTCCAAAAGTTCAGATATTAAAAAAGAAATATTAACTTCAGTCAACTTTTCACTTTCATCTAGGTAAAATAACTTTTTCTCCTCAGCAACATACGTGAAATTCAGTACCTTTTTATCTAAGAATCCAAGGTAATATTTATTTTTAATGAGCTGCTCCTTGATTCTATCTCCAGTATCCTCTTTTTTAAGTTCAATATTAATAATATTATTATTTCCAAATCTTAAGAGATCAAATTCCTTTCCTATCTGGTTTATTGTGTAACCTACATAAAATTTTTCTAAAATATTAACCTCTTTTATGTTATTTAGAAGCTCCTTCACTAGTGATCTTAAATCCTCTAATTCACTCATTTTAATCTTGATGTCAAAATGGTGAATATATGACTTAAAGACTTCAGGTGTTAATTTTCTATTTGCATTTAGTAATGATAATAAATTTATGGGTTTCAACGTATTTTTTCCTTTCAATTTGTTTTTTTCTATCTGATAATCTTTTATTAGATAGTTTATCATTTCCCATAATTAGCAAAACATATATTAAAGAGCACAATTCTTACTGCACAATAATTCCCTGTAAGTAGGGTAATGAACTTTTACAAATACACATTTTCCTTAAGCTCATGGTACCGTGAGTCAGTTATGAGAAAATCTCCTTTCATAAGAAAAGGCATTATACCCTGGACCTTATCTATAAGATTATTGTATAAAAAAATTTCTAAAGCCTTGTTTACCTTGGTTTCTTCATATCCATCTTGGGCAGCCAATTCAATTATCTCACCTTGAATGTTAATTCGTTTCTTAAATATCAGTTCACAAAAAAAAGCCTTTATGCCTTCATCCATGTTTTTCAATATTGTTTAACATAATTATCACCCTTCCGTAATAATAACTATTAATATAGCAAAAAAGAAAGATAATTTTAGGTGAAATTCAAATTTTTACTTAGAATTTCCTCGTTAGCATTAGTAAATCTTAATCCTTAATCTGTCCCCTTTGTTGTATACCTACTTCTGACAAATAAAACCTCTTTAAAAAGTACATTCTTTCCTAAACGAAATTATTTGCTACGTAGTTACTACGCTACAATGATAAACAGTTTGTCATTCGATGGTTAGTCTTAGTCAGAGCTATGCTGTAACCAAAACCTCCTTAACGGTTATAACATTATCACCTTATTTCGCAAACTTAACATGTATCATAAACATACTTTCTAGGAAATTCTTTCCTAGAAGAAAAAAATAATAAAAATTTTTCTGCCCCTACTAGGTTTAACTTTTTATTCTTACCGTAAAAAAACGAGCCCCGGGTATGTCATTCTTGAGAGGGCAATAACATTACACTCTAGCCTTAAAGGCATACTTAATCCCTTCGGGTAAAACCTCCCCCCTTCGGACAAAATATCCTACCACATAACTTTCCTTTGATGATCAGAAACAGCTATTAGAAACACCAAAACCTTCCCCTCATACTTTCTCTTGATATGTTGTACATCCACTTTTCTCTCTACACCAACATGAAAGGAGTCTTTTGAGTCTATCTATCCCATAATCATATCTCTAACATTTGGAAGGATGAATGCGTTATGTATATTTGTCATTTTTGTCACTTCAACACTACAGAAGTCTTTGTAGGTTCAAAAAACGAAACCAAGGTCTACTCTTGCTTTATCTGCTTCATAGAATCACTGAAGCCTTTTGAGTTTGATGGAGAGTTAGTTTACTATCCACTGTTTGGCATTCGAGACATTAAAGCCGAAGATTCTGTTGCCTATTACGATAAAGAAGGTAACGAAATTGCAAGAGTGTTCCTAAAATCCTATGAAGAAGGCTTTTTAAGTTTTTTGAAAGAAGATATTGTTGATGAAACGACTCTAACACCTGAGGATATTAAATTAATCATTGAACCATTCGATATTCGTTTAAAGGAGGAATAGTCAAGATAGGGAAGTGTGGCTTGTTTACCCATAAAAAAAATAAGGGGAATATCATTCCCCTTTTAAACAACTTGGTAGTATCGTGGATACATATCCTTAGTTCAAGAAATTATACATTGAAGCTCCTCCTGGTCATATATTTGGTTCTCCAATAAATAAGGAATTAGTATAGAAGCATGGTATTTATTGATCTCTTCTATACTGACTCGAAGTTTTTTCTTACTTAGTGTTTTGTCGATAAGTTTTATCTGTTTGACAGATGGCTTCTCATTCATCCATAACGTTTTACGGTTGAGTATCATGCTTTTTTTAGCATCTCTAATTAATGCTAAAGCTATCCGTTTATTCGACATAAAGTGGAAAGGAATTTCTTCAAATAACCGTGTATCAAATTCATAGTCAGCCGTCCCAAATAGCTTCTTACTGTATGCAAAAGGAGTACGAAGGTCGATATATATGACAATATCTTTCACCAGCTTTTTCTTGTCTACTTGTATAAAAGTATCGTTCAGTTCGTTCATAAGAGCCAAATACTCGTATCAGCTCTCAGCTGCTTTTTTGCGGTCAAACCCTTTCAAATATGCTTTTGGTGCCTTGCTTTGCACCAGGGTGGGTTCTATTACAAATGCCTGCAACCAACGGCTTACAAGCCTTTTTACATTCATCTGCTCACTTTCTATTAAATAATCAAACATTCCTATCAACCCTTTCTTGTATCATTTTTTATTACTCGGACAAGTTCCAATCTATTGATTTAATTGGATTGGGAATGAAGTTGATTCCCCAGTCCTTTGGGATGGTTACAGGGTTAATCCCTATTTCCTTACAAGCATTTTCATAGTTCCTAAATGTGTTCAGGCTCCCTTTAATAGATGTTTCTATGGAACCGACAGTTTTATCAGCAACGAATTGCTTCCTCGCTTTAGACATGCTTTTAGCTTGAGCAATAAGCCGTAACCACTTCTTTATATTTGCTTTCTTTCTAGTACTCCATTCCGTCGCATCTACAATCTTGACTGCTTCACTTAGTGTATAATAGTCAGCTCGCCCAACTACTTTTTCATAGTAGTAACGTATTATCCACTCTGCTATATCTGTTCGTAAGTAGTCATATAAATCACTTTTACGAGGTAACTCAAACTTCTCTCGCAAATGTTTTAACTTATTGAAATTCAAACACTGCACTTCAATTCTAAAAATGTTATGCGCTTCTTCTATAAGATGGGAACCATAGGATTTGGCATCTATCTTTTTTGAAATATGGTCCAACTTGTCATAAAAATTTAGTATGACACACTTAGAAGCCCTATAAGAGCTGCCTGGCTTGTTGATAGTATCCTTATACCGATATGGGTCTTTTCCTTTCTTAGCTAAAGCCACACACTCTTTGACATATTTAGTCGATAGATTCTTAGTAAAGTCTATACGAGATACAAACCATTTGTCCGACTGTGGTAATGTACTTGCTAAACCTGCAATGGATTCGTCTAAAGCTGTTCTTAGCACTTCTACAGAGCTAGACGAACAATCAAATACTTCAATTGTTCTGCTGCCTATTATGAGGCTCTGGGGCTCCACTCTAAGATAAATTCTATAATACTCATCACTGATATAAGTGATGGAAGATAAGATTATTCCAGGTTTGCATACAGGGAGTTTCACCTCAGCTTTTTTCCTTTTTAACTCCGTAAGCACTCCTGGCACTTCCTTGAGCTCATAGTAGTCTCTTAGAAGCTGAATAGCCTTTTTCTCACTTATTCTGTAGTTTAGTTCGAATGTATGGATCACGTAGTATCACTCCTATTCATATAAACCCGGAAAAGGGTATTATCACTGCAACCCTTGATACAACAGCAATAACACCCTTTAAAGTAGTTGTTGTTTTGTGCGTCATGCTGTGATTCTTTTTTCTTTACCTCGTTAACTTTGCTTTATTCAGTGCTTTTTAATAATTTTTTTCATTTATTAAAAAGCTACTTGAATGTATCTCTTGTTCAAGCTTTAATACGTTTTGTTCCCAATCCTTTACGATCCCTGGATGTGCTTTAAGAAAATCGCACATCATCTGCAGTCTATCAGGTATGCATTCCACCTCTACCTTAATGGAACGAATAGGATTGTTTGATTCAAAGAAATAAGCATATGGTCGATCAAAGATCTCCATGAACATGACTAATTGCTCTGCTTTCACCTTGGTTTTTCCTGTTTCTAACCGCCAGTAAGCTGAAAGATCCATATCCATAGATTTAGCCATTTCTTCAAGCGTTAGTTTCTTTTGTCCTCTTGCTTCTCTTAGCTTGTTGTGATTAAATTTCATAGCATCAAATCCTTTCATTAACTTCTAATAGTTTCATTACTTGGATTTTGAGCTATATATAATATTTTGTTGAAAAATGATAGTAGAATCGCAAATTAATAGTATTACCGTTGATTTTTGCTTACCTCAACATCTTCAACAAATCACTTGCTTTTGGATTTACTAGATATTGAGAAATCAACAGATTCTAATCCCTTTATTGCCAAGACTTTATCGTTTGAATTCTTCCTTTATAAAAACGTTGATTTTATTACGTTCTCTTCGTTTTTATAAAAAGATACAAATTCCTTCGCTTACACCTAGTTTGAATGTGATTAGAACTAATATCTGTTTCATTTTGTAAAAGACTTTTATTATTGTCGTTCAGTGATTAATCTCCTGACTTAGCTAAGAGAAAATAGAAATGATAAAACAACTTTGCCTTTACTTACTGATACCTATACTTTCTAGTAATCTATCAAGCGCTCTATGTGTTTCTATCTTTTCTAGCGTCAATTTATAAACTTGACTTATTAACTTCGCTTCTTTGACCGGCTCCCCATTCTCTAACCTGGTTAATCTACCGTAGTCCACTCCTGTTTCTCGAGCAATAAATGCTCTTGATAAACCTAACTTTTCTCGCCACTTTAGTAGCTGATCACCTTCTTCGAACCACTTTTGTCTCGTTCTTTGAACTGAATCCGATCTTTCCTTCGATTCCTCGTCAGAAAATTGTAGATAAGCTTTCTTCATTTCATTATTCCTCCTTTTGATTTTTTAAGTACTTAAAACAAAAAACGCCCAGTACGTCAAAATATAATCGATAGCACAACAAAACAGTTGAACTACCTATACTTGACGCCTGAGCGTTTTATCTGAAAGTGTTTTATAATATTCATTTTTCTATTCGTGTAAATAGCATACAAAGTTTATATTAAAAGGTCAATATTTTTTATTTATTACTAAAAGCCTCTAAGTGCCTTTGGTATTTTACTGTTTTTAATTTAAAGCTATGACATATTATAATTTTTTTCAGCTTCTAACAGCGCTTTATATGATGCTATAGCAACTTCTAAATGTTCTATAGACGGCTTAGAAGTAAAGAAAAGATACTGTAAAAGTCCTCCAACCCAATAAAAAGGTGTCATAAATTTTGATTGAATCAGAAAGATTTCAAATCCCAAACAGAAACTTAAAATAATTAATACAAAAATATCTGAGATAAAAAATGAAGATATAAAATAAGTAATTAATATAAAAACAGCAAGATGTGTTCCACAACGTTTATGTATTCTTGACTGTTTAACTACATCAGTCAAAGCAAGGCTAGAAAATCTGTTGTACGATGTATCCGTCATATGTTCAGCTCCATGATACTTCCCGAGGTTACTCAATTTGATAACAATTGTAAAAATAACCAATATGATAGCTATTAGAAATAATGAGTGATTTTGAATCCATTCAACAATAATCGATACCGGAAGAAACGATGAACCCTCTGAATTTTTTTCACTATCATAACTTACCGATTTAAGGAAAATAAAAAGTGGAAGAAATACCATTAAATAAATTTTCCACATAACGATTATAGGCCTTACAAATAAGTATAATCCACGAAGGAACGGTACAACGCTAACTAATTCCTCGAACTTAGAAGCAATCTTTCGTTTAGAAATATCTATAATAATTGTTCCATCTTTATTTCTTATAGCTTTTGAACTAAAATTCTCGGAATAAAAAGCCACACTTTTAAACCCTGCTGCACCACCTTTAATTATTGACATATTAACTTAACCTCCAATACTAATGATCATCATGATCTCAGTCTTTCCAAAGGGTAATTAATTTCTGATTGTCAAAGATATTAAAACTTAATAACATGATTGCATGTAAAAATATATGTTGACAAGTATCATAGTCATTATTTGTTTCATCATGGAATTTATTAACCTTCTTTAACAACAGAGTCAACTTTTTTATGAGAGGGTTGTTTTTTGATTCAGAATTATATTGAACCTTCATCAAGATACACATGAGGTGTTCATCTATTCTTTCAGTAATTAAAGGCTTATCTAAAACAATATTGAAGATATAGTCATCAAAACCCTTCACAACATCTAAACTCCAAAATTCCGTTTCAAATTCATGTTCAATATTATAAAGATCCATGTATACATCAATTACATTCGCTTTGTAAAGGAAATTATTATACATAGATTTTAGAGTTTCGTTTTCAGGATATACTATTTTTCCACTTATTATTTCCTCTAGTAACTCTTCAAATTCGTCCATCAACTCTAGCAAACTGCTACAATAAATAAAGAAGTATTTCTTGGAAGCCAAGTAATTTGCTGTACAATCATAATTTTGAAAGACCTTATAAATTTCTTGAATTCTCTCAGCAAATGAAGATGAGTCTCTGAGAAATCTATCAAGTGAATTAATTGTAGAGTATGGCATCTTAATATCAACTTTTAAAATATTATACATAGTTATCAAACCTATTAGTTCATCTGTGAATACATACCCATTATTGTCTTTCTTCGGATTTATAAGTTGTCGTTTTATCATTTCATTTATTCGACTTTTGGATACTCCAGTAACCCTAACAGCATCAGACATTTTTAATTTCTTAGACATAAATTCACCTTTCATATGTTCTTGAATTATATACATTAATTCTAACTGTAATAGTAGTCTTACAGTCAAGAGCTTACAGCAGCAAAACAAGTTTCATAAGTCTCGTCATCTTGTAATGCTAATATTCTAGAACAATTGAAATATAAGTTAATTATCCCTCTGAGCAAACCGTATTGACAAAAAATAATAAATCCTATAAATTGAATTTACAAACTGAATAATACTTAAACACTAAAACTAATACACACTATGATAAAGCGCATTCGCGATAAGACACTGTTAGACTTCCCAGTTGGAGTCTGCACTTATCGCGGATGCGCTATTTGTTTATAAAAAAAAACATAAATAACTTTAAGGTTATGTGACAAGGATGGGACACTCTATTTGTCCTATCTAATGAACACTCAAGACACCTAAAACACTTCAGATAAACGCTTATAGAAATGAAAATTCATATTAAATCTGGAGGAAAACTATATGCAACAACTATCGGTTAACTTAACAATCCCAATCCCATCTGATTCAGTCCTTATTACAAAAATTGAACTAGAGGAACTAAAACAACAACAAATAACCGGAGTTTATTGGTCAATGAAAGATCTTGAAGCAAGAATCAATCGAAAACACGAATGGATTAAAGAGAATATTCTCTATCCATCTAAGTTTCGAAAGTTGCTCGATGTAGAATATGGCGGATTTGTATTTTATCCCAAAACAAAAGGGCAAACATGGTCTTTTCAGGCAACAAAAATGGCTGAGTTTTTGGAGAAGAATTTTCACCGAATATTTTCTTAATAATAGCAATCATTCATAACTACAAAAATTGAGTAAAACTTGTTAAGATAAGGGTGACCTATTATCGGCCAGACACCCTTATCAATTAAGTGAGGGGAAAAGATGGCTAGTATTCAAAAGAGAGGTAAAACATATCAGTTTACTGTCAGTCGTACTATAAACGGAAAATCTAAACCCATTCGTAAAGGCGGATTTCGTACTAAAAAAGATGCTCAGGTAGCGGCTGCAGAAGTAGAATCACAATTAAGTAAAGGGCTGCTTCCTTATCTAACACCAGTGCCAATAGATGAGTATTTTGACAAATGGGTAAATATTTATAAAACAAATATAAGCACCACAACCCGTACCCATTATGACAACACTTCTAAAGTAATCAAAGCTCATTTTGGAAGCAAACCTTTGCAAGAAATTAATAGACAGGATTATCAAATGTTCTTAAACGAATACGGTTCTAATAAGTCTAAGGAAACCGTAGAAAAGGTTAACACCCATATCCGTGCTTGTGTAAAGGATGCAATCGATGATCAAATTATACATCGTGACTTTACTAGGAATGCTAAAATTACCTTTACAACGCCTGCAAAAAAATCTGATGAAAAGCACTTACACTACAAAGAAAGTGAATTGTTGTTAAAAGAGATTTGGAATCGTCTTGATAAAGGATTAGGCTATTCCTTATTACTACTAGGTTTAACATCAGGTATGCGCTTCGGAGAGCTTGTAGGACTGACACGAAACGATTTTGATTTCGTGAATAATACAATTAAAATTAATAAAACCTGGGGATATGCAAAAAGACATACTGAAGGGTTTGGGCCTACTAAAAATGAGCAATCGATCCGAACAATAATAATGGATGGCAAGACCATGGGTCACTTTAAAAAGCTATTTAAAAATACGCCTACAAATATTCATCAGTTAGTCTTTTATAGCCCAACGTCTAAGTACAAAGTGATCAGCAATACGAATGCAAATAAGCTACTGAAGAAGATATTAACAGAACTTGAAATTGATCCGATCACTATGCACGGATTACGTCATACTCATGCGAGCGTCCTTTTGTATGAAAATGTGTCAATTCATTATATAAGTGAAAGACTTGGACATGGAGACATTGACACAACCTTAAGGGAATACACCCACGTCATTAAAGAGTTACGAGAGAAAGACGAGCAGGAAACAATCAAAGTATTTGAGAAAATGATTGTGTAAAAAATGTGTAAAATCATTTGAAAATCAATCGTTTTCTATCGAAACTAAAAAATTATAAAAAAGCTCGTAAACCCTTATATATAAAGGCTTACGAGCAAGACAATCTTCTTTTAAATTAACTAAAATTATAATTCTGATACCGGTGGTCGGGGTCGAACTGAAATTCCTAAAAAATAAAAAAAAAATCCTATTATCGTTTTGTATAAATGTTACTAATAAATGGATACCTTTGTTTCTTAGTTTTTTATTTCTTCTGTATATATTGATTACAAGATCAATAGGCCTGAATGCCAAATTTAAGCAACTTCTTAGGCAATACATCATCCAAATTTTTAATATCATCATCATTTAACTCTATTAAATTAAATCCATACTTCTGATAAATTTTTATCTTCTCTT
>Ga0182742_1001333_pt1 | contig 32120 bp, 31 predicted proteins | sample eDN5th37CBELigMG_FD_128880 | JGI IMG/M metagenome (GOLD analysis project Ga0182742, IMG submission 128880) | Enriched Miracle-Growth compost microbial communities from Emeryville, California, USA - eDNA 5th pass 37_C BE-Lig MG (version 2)... ... | reverse complement strand
ATGCAAAATGCCTGGAACGCATCCTCTTGATAACACTTGTAACATATGGGTAAGCCGTATGCCTTAATAGGGCACGTACGGTTTGATAAGGGGGAAGCCATGATAGTGGTTTCCCTACTTTATCTTTAAGGCTCTTTTCTAAACTTTGTAGCTTTTGAACAAAAAGTACGGCTGTATCAGCTAGGTTTTAAATAAAATAGCTTCACTTAGGAGAAAAGAGCTTGAAAACTATATTCAAACATAAGAACTGGCTACAATTGCGTTAAAATCGGCTGTAGGATTTAACAACAAACTTTACGAAACCAGCCTTCTTTAAAAAGATTTTTCCTAACTTCTCCAATCAGGATCTTTTTATTATCGAATTCTAATCTTCTATTCATGTTACTCTCATTCATTTTTCATAAAGCATCAGTAAATTAAGTATTAACAAAACAAAATGAATTTTCGGAGGATCATAGATATGAAGATTGTGATTGTACCATCTGGTTTTAAAGAATGTTTAGGTGCCGAAGAAGTAGCACAAGCGATAGAGCGAGGTGTAAAACGATTTGACCCATCGATATGTATGGAAGCAATTCCGATGATTGATGGTGGAGAAGGTTTTGCAAAAACAATTACCAATATTAAAAAAGGAACATTGATTTCTAAAAAGGTTGCAGGACCAGTTGGCAACAAGGTTAATAGCCATTTTGGTATTTTTGAAGAAAAAGGGAAACGAACAGCGGTTATTGAAATGGCAGCTGTAGCTGGTTTGAAGTTAGTTCCTCGTGATCAGAGAAATCCTTTGAAAACAACAACTTATGGGGTGGGGGAGTTAATTCTGTCCGCACTAGATGAAGGGGTTGACAACATCTTAATCGGATGTGGTGATTCAGGAACGTCTGATGGTGGTGCAGGTATGGCCCAAGCAATGGGGGTACGTTTTTTCGATAATCAACATCGTGAAGTGAACATTAAGGGTGGAGTAGACCTTCTAAATGTGTCTTCTATAGATACTGCTCTTTTAGACAAACGGTTAAGCACAGTAAAAATTGACGTGGCATGTAACTGGCATAATGTCTTATGTGGGGGAAAAGGCGTTGCCCGTGTGTTTGGGCCACAAAAAGGTGCAACTCCGAACCAAGTGGAACAATTATCAGCAGCGCTTGAACAATACGCCAATCTAATTTATGAAACAATTGGGACCGATGTTCGTTTACTGCCAGGAAGTGGGGCTTCAGGTGGATTAGGAGCTGGGCTAATTGCCTTTACTAATGCTATTTTACACCCGCGTTTTGACATTATTATGAACTATATCGATATCGAAGAAAAAATTTCAACAGCAGACCTCGTATTTACTGCGGAAGGCAGTTTGGACTTTCAAACTCCTAATGGGAAGATTCCTTCTGAAGTTGCTCGAATTGCTAAAAAGAAGAACATTCCAGTAGTTGCCATCACGGGGACGATTGGTAAAGGGGCAGATTTGAACTATTACACAGGGATCGATGCATTTTGCAGTATTATTCAAAAACCTACTTCCTTGGAAAAAGCAATGAAAAAAGCACCTGAATGGATTGAAGAAAGCACTGAGTCTATTTTAAGACAAATCTCGATAGGGTCGGCAATTGCTCAAAGGAAACTGAATAATGAGAGTGTATATCTAAAATGATTACAACAACTCGTATAGAAAAGTACCATGAAAAAAATCGTCCTTTAAGACCGTGGATGAATCATTTTTCGAAGAAGTTTATCATCATTACTTGTATCATTGTCTTTTTATTATTAGCAATTTTCTGGAATGATGCATTGGACTATCGTGGGAAAATCTCATTATTTGCCTTCGTATCTGCCATGATTTTATGGGTGGGCACAAAAATCCCTGCGGGGCTTATTGCCCTTTCTTTATTATTGTTTATTATCATTTTGAAGGCGGCTAGTCCAGACTTGTTGTATAGTTCCTTGTCCGAAGAAGTGGTGTGGTTAATGTTAGGGGCTTTTATCATTGGTGAAGCGGTGAAACAGTCGGGGTTGGCTGAACGATTAATTTTCACATTAGTAAGGAAATCAAACAAAAAAGGTCAGCTATTAAATGGGCTAGGTTCGATCGTATTCGCACTAACATTCTTCATACCTTCCACTTCTGGAAGAGCAGCATTATCGATGCCGATTATACAGCAACTGGGGAAAACATTCTCCCATAAAGAAAAAAATGGCTTAGCGATCCTAACGCCGATCATCATCTTGATGAGTACATCGGCAACTTTAATTGGTGCAGGTTCACATATTATAGGGGTTAGTTTGCTTGAAAGCACGATGGGGCAGTCCATTTCATATTTCGAATGGTTTATTTGGGGAGTCCCGTTTGCTATGGTCATTACACTACTTTCGTTTTTTATTATAAAGGGATTTTTCTGGTCGAAAGAGGAATCTAAACCACTTACTCTTTCTCAACTAGATGATGAAAAATCGTTAAAAAACAGCCCATTGAGTAATAAGGAAAAAGCCACTCTAGCTTTGATTTTTATCCTTGTAGGAGGATGGGTAACAGAAAGTATACACGGTTACGATATTGCTTTTGTTACCATGATTGGAGCGACAATCGTCATGATGCCTACTTATGGAATCATTAGCTGGAAACAAGGTATGAAGTCAGTTTCTTGGAACTTGATTATATTTGTAGCTACAGCCACAGCATTGGGGAGCGTGTTAGTTGATACAGGAGTAGTAGCATGGATTGAAAAAGAATTAAGCCAGTTTCTCCATTTATTTAAAGGTGCCCCTGACTGGCTGATTGTCTTAACCGTGTTACTGATTACGGTAACAAGTCATTTATATATTACTTCCCATACAACTCGTGCCCTGGTCTTTATTCCAAGTTTACTCATATTTAGTGAATCCATTGGAATAAATCCATCTACAGTCACTTTTTTAAGTTTAATAGGAATGAATTATTGTGTGACCTTCCCTGTTAGTTCAAAAGCGTTACTCTTATTTTATGAGGAAGGAGATCTATCCTATGATGCAAAACAGCTATTAAAAATTAGTATCATTTTGATGCCTGTCTATATCCTCACTATGATGATCTTCTATTTCACTTTTTGGCGGTGGACGGGGATGCAATTATAAATCCATTCTGAATTCGAAACGCATATCACATCGAGTGCGTAATAAAACTGATAAACTTTAAGTAGCGGTATCCAATAAGGCAAATCTGCGACTGTTGGATACTCTTTTTTATGCTAAAATATGTTGTATCAACATTCTTGCTATTCAAAAATTGGTCATAAAAAAAGAGCCTTTTATAAAGATTCATTCAGTTCATTCGTTATTCATTAGGTAATAGGACGAATAGAAAAACGAACTGAATAAATGCTCCATGGTAGTATTATTGTTGAAAAGTATATAGAATGGATGAGGAAAAAAGATTCTACTTAATTCTTAACTCAAACTTTGCACCATTTTCAAGGTAACTCAAAGACACTTTTAATCTTATTGGGTTAACGTCGTGTGAAGTTCGTGTGATTGGAATAGTGATTCTATAATAAGAATGAAGAAAATAGAAACGAGGGAAGAGAGTAATGAGTAATCAGATTAAAGTAGGAATTGTCGGCTATGGGAACCTTGGCCGAGGTACGATTGAAGCGATTAAACAAAGTTCAGATATGGAACTTGTCGCTATTTTTACAAGAAGAGCACCTGAAAGTCTTTCAATTAATGAACCAAATGTAGAAGTATTACATATTTCAAGTGCAGAAGAATATAAAGATAAAATTGATGTAATGATTCTTTGTGGAGGCTCAGCAACAGATCTTCCAGATCAAGCCCCTCACTTTGCTAGAATGTTTAACACAATCGACAGCTATGATACACACGCAAAGATTCCTGAATTCTTTAGTGTGGTTGATGAAGCGGCTAAGGAAAGTGGAAAGACTAGCATTATTTCTGTTGGGTGGGATCCAGGTTTATTCTCATTGAACCGTTTAATGGCAGAAGCGATTTTACCGAAGGGTGAAACTTATACTTTCTGGGGAAAAGGACTTAGCCAAGGACATTCAGACGCTGTTCGTAGAGTGGAAGGTGTAGCAGCTGGTGTTCAGTATACTGAACCGATTGAAGAGGCGATTGAGAAAGTAAAGAGTGGAGTAAATCCTGAATTATCTACACGTGAAAAACACCGACGCGTTTGCTATGTGGTAGCAGAAGAAGGTTATGATCAAGCAAAAATCGAACAGGACATTAAAACAATGCCTAACTACTTTGCTGATTATGAGACAGAAGTAAACTTTATTACCGCAGAAGAACTAAAAGAAAACCATTCGAAACTGCCACATGGTGGATTTGTTATTCGAAGCGGGAAGACAGCAGAAGATAATAACCAAATTATCGAATTCTCGCTTAACTTAGAGAGCAATCCAGAATTTACAGCTAGTGTTTTAGTTGCGTACGCAAGAGCAGCTTATCGGTTGAATAAAGAAGGACAAGTTGGTGCAAAAACGATCTTTGATGTTGCACCTGGTTATTTATCACCAAGATCTGCGGAAGACTTGAGAAAAGACCTATTGTAATAGAGAAGTTCCTGCCCCCTATTAAGTCATCGGGGGTCAGGAACTTTTTTATGTTTGGTTTTTAGATGAGGACGGAATGAATATGAATGGACAATGTTGGTGTTAAAAACAGTTAATTATGGGGAAAAGGTTGGTAAAAATCCCATTGCGAGAAAATGACCCTTGTTTTGTTATGAAAAATGTTTTTTTACTGTCGCTTTGAAGTCCTCTTTCTTATCCTCAAATTGTCTTTTGCGGTGACCGTTTGCCCCAGATGGATGCGGAAAATTATATAGGATGGTTTGATGACGGATCTTGCCTTCAGCGAATAAATAGCGGAGCACTTCAGAAACAGCTTTCCCAGCTGGGATGATCATCGCATTTGGTACTTTGTTCACCTCTGGTACAAATAAATCTTGAATCATTTTTAAAAGGAAAGGACGCTTAAGCATCGAAGGGCTAGAGCCTGTATAGTTCTTCTTGTTGATAAACACTGGATATCGAAGTGTTGAAGTAGAATGTAGAAAATGGTTCTTTTCATCATACAAATCGGCGCAAGTTTTAATATGTAGAGCTTCATTAAGTTCAATCCCATCAAGCATTTCAATTAGATTCTTTCTAATCCCTTTTCCACCGAAGCTTGCCTGCTTTTTAGCATTTATTAAAACCTTCTCCCTGTTTTCTGCGTCAATGTGTTTTCGAACGTACTGAAAAGCTAATTGCATTTGTGTCCAACCTGGGGTAATACCAACTATCATCACTTTTGCCTCGGTATTTAGATACTCAAATGGAGCCCAAAAAACCTCAACATTGTTGTCCTTAGCAAAGAGGAAACTGTCTGTCATTAAATCTTCCTTTTGAAAATTGTCTTTCATTGGCAATTGCTTAAGATGAAGCTCATAATCCTCAAAATAGAACATTGACTTCCTCCTGCCTTGCGAAAATGGGATTATGCTCATTATCTGCAGGTGAACAAATAAAATGCAAATTAAAAGATAAATTAGGGGAGAAAAGAGAAGGAGCGATGTGACGGAATTTAGTGAGATTCCGTCACATCCCTCTTTTTTGTTAAGGCTCTTTTCTTAAACATTGTTGCTTTTTAAAGAAAATATAGAATGATTAGCTTTGATTCCATTTCCAAATTCGTTTTCTCGTTAAAATCGGCTTTAGGCTTTTAACAACAAACTTTACGAAAACAGCCCTTGTTAATTTAATCGGGCATCAAACCAACCAATTAAATGCTCTAAACGTTCGATTCGGTGTTTCGGTTTACCAGAACGTGAAAGTTCATGGGTTTCATCTGGAAAGCGGACTAGCTTTGTTTCAACACCTAAACGCTTTAGAGCAATATACCATTGTTCGGCTTGCTCCATCGGGCAGCGTAAATCTTCTTCGCTGTGAAGGATCAGTGTTGGTGTTTTTACATTCCGGGCATAGTGAAGCGGTGAAAGTTTTAATAACGTTTCTGCATCGTCCCAGAGGTCCGCATGACCATGTTGCCATTCGGTAAAATAAAATCCTATGTCGCTTGTCCCGTAAAAGCTATGCCAGTTACAAATACTACGCTGAGTTACGGCAGCTTTGAAGCGGTCTGTGCGAGTAACGATGACATTGGTCATGTATCCACCGTAACTTCCACCCGTTACAAATAATTGGCTTTGGTCAATATAAGAGTAGTTTGCTAATGCATAATCGACACCCGCGATAATATCTTCATAATCCATGCCACCATAATCGCCTATAACGGCATTAACAAAGTCATGTCCATATCCCTGGCTGCCCCTTGGATTGGTGTAAAGAACCACATAACCTTTTGCAGCCATAACTTGCATTTCATGGTGTAGGCCATTTCCATAAGCTGTTGCCGGTCCACCATGGATTTGAAGAATCATCGGGTACTTTTCACCTTCTTCATAGCCAAAGGGCTTTAACACCCAACCTTCGATCTCCAAACCGTCTGTACTTTTATAATGGAAATTTTCAGGGGTACTCAAATGAACGTCCTGATATAGATCCTGGTTCCAATTAGTTATTTTACTAGTGCTAGCTGGATTGGATAGGTCTTGAACAGTGAGATCACCAGTCGAATGCGGATTGGCTAACACAAGCACCGCTTTATCATCGTTGACCAAGTCAAAAGAAGTGATCGTCGCAACTGCGGGAGAAAGGGCTCCTGAAATCTTGCCGTCTAGCGTGACCTTAAATAACTGACAATCGCCACCAACGGTTGCACTAAAATAGAGGTGTGAACTAGTTTCATCCCAAATGAGACGTGGTTCCGCTGGGTCATATTTTGCGTCAACTCCAACGAGATTTCCTACTGTATAATCATAGCCTTCCGTTAGATTGGTTAATTTCCCAGTAGCTATTGAAAGAAGGAGTACATCTGTATTCCCTTGGCTACGTTCACCACGTGTATGGCCAGCAACGGCGAGCCATTTCCCATCTGGGGAGATGGAAAGTGCGCTTAGATAACTTTCTGCCTGATAAAAAAGAGATTCTACTTTTGAATCTAAATTATACTTCCAAATAGCAGGGAGGTAGCCCCATTCTTGATCTTCTGCCTTTGTGGCAATGTAGAAAAGGTTTCTTCCATTCGGGGAAAACCGAGGTTGTGAAAAATGATGATCTCCTCCAGTTACCTTTGTATAAGATTGTGATTCTAAGTCAAATAAGTAGATATGTTTGTAGTCATCGTTATAAATCCCTACTCCATCCCCTTTGTAACGAAGTCGAGAAATGACCTTCACATCACTTTTTTCTTCTTTTTGCTCTGCATTCTTATCTGAGGAAAGTGTCAAATCTCCGGTGATGGTAAGAGCAAGCTGTTTTCCGTCAGGAGACCATTCAAATTCCCCAACTCCCTGCTTTATATCCGTTAATTGAATGGCCTCACCACCATAAGAAGGGAGGAGCCAAACTTGGTTTTTCCCTGATCGATTTGAGCGGAAGGCAAGGAAGTTCCCATCTGGCGACCATTTTGGAGAAGTATCCTTTACCAAGCGCTCATTTGAAAAATAGTTTGTAAATTGCTGTCCTTCATTCTTTAAATTGGTGACATAAATGGAAGAATAGTAGCCATCCTTCTCTTTATCTACTTGAGTAAGAACATAAGCAACTTTTTCTTTAGTTGGGGAAACTTGAGGATCTCCTACAAACTTAAACTTATATAAATCTTCTATTGTGATTGGACGCTTGGGCATGTTTTTTTCCTCCATGGATGAAATTTAAATCTATTTTAACATTTCGGTAGTCGAAATGAATGATTAATTTTTAATATTGGCAATTTTAATGTTACTACAACCAGTACTTCCTTCACACAATTGTTACTTGCAGAAGACTTGTCTGCATAAAGAGAATCCTAGATTCTATTCTTTAATGATGAATGGTATCTGAGGAGATTGCCCTTTTATTAAAAGGAACTTACAGCTAGATGTCTTTTTTTTACAGATTTTTCTACATAAAATTACAATTCCATTACAATATCGACTGATTCATTGTTAATAGACCGTTAGAATTATAAACTAGTAGAAGGTTGGAATATAAATACTTAGTAAGTAACAAGAGGAGATTTTGTAATGATTAGGAAATTAATTAAAGTTACAGTATCAGCCGTTATTTTAGCGACAGTACTTCAAGCAACACCTACCTTTGCAACTCCATCAGAATCGACAGTGACACAAGGGCAAATTGATGCAACGAGGGAACAAATCCAAGACACTGAAACGAAGATCCAACAACTAGATAACCGAATTATTGAAGCGATAGATAAAAGCGAACAACTTAATGAAAAAATTCAAAACCATGAGAAAAAAATTGCTGAATCAGAAGCAGAAATTGAAAAAGCTAAAAAAGATTTAGTCGCACACCAAGATATTCTTTCTGAACGTCTAGTGAGTCTACAATTAGATGGAAAAACAGCTGTTCTTACTTATGCAGAAGTTTTGCTATCATCAGAGAATTTTTCAGAGTTCTTCTCACGTTTTTCAGCCATTTCACAAATTCTTAAAAGCGATACAGATTTAATTGATGGGTTAACGGAAAAACAACAAGTATTAGTAGAAGCAGAGGAAACATTAAAGCAAGAATTTGAAGAGTTAAAAACGAGCCAAGAACAATTGGCTACGGAGCAAAAAGCAATCGAAGAAGATAAGAAAAAGGTTGAGCAGGCTTTAGCGGCTTTAGAAAACAAGTTGCAAAGTCAAGAAGCGCAATTAGCTCAACAGCAAGAAGCAGAGCGTCAGGCTGAATTAGCGCGTCAAGCTGCAGAGGCGGAACAAGCCCAAGCGGAACCTCAAGCATCATCAGATGAGAGTGGAGAGAGTCAACAGTCACAGCAAACTGTTCAACAAGCGTCCCAACAAACTTCACAGCAATCTGCAGTGAAAAAAGCTTCAAAGCCAGCACCGGCCAAAAAAGCAGCTAAACCAGCAAATGCTGGGTCAGCTAGTCAGGTCATTGCAACGGCAAAACAATACTTAGGGGTTCCTTACGTTTGGGGCGGGACAAGCCCTAGTGGATTTGATTGTTCAGGTTTCGTTCAATATGTGTACCGCTCCGCTGGCGTCAGTCTTCCGCGCGTATCACGAGATCAACAGAATGCAGGAACAAGAATCTCTCCAAGCCAAGTACAGCCAGGAGATCTAGTATTTAACGGTTCCCCTGCATACCATGTTGGAATTTATATTGGAAACGGACAATACATCCATGCTCCACAAACAGGAGACGTCGTAAAAATTGCTCCATACAACCCAGCTAAATTTACTAGTGCAGCAAGAGTACTATAAGAAGAACTTGACCCAGTTAACCCTAACTGGGCTTTTTCTTTGCGTAGAAAACCGTCGCCTTTAATCGACAAAATCCGGGGCGTCACTGTGACTTTTCGACAAACTCTGCTGCTAATTTCCAGTCGTCTAGGAAAAGGGGCCATAGGTTTGGGCGGCGTCTGACGGCTAGTGGGTGGTAGGCGGTGGTTGTGTTGTAGCCTTGGACGTTATGGATTTGGCCTCTTAATGTTTTGACGTCTGTATCTGGGTTTTGGAAGAAGGATTGGACGGCTATATTTCCTAAGCAGAGAATCAGTTTTGGGTGTTTTGTCTTTAATTGTTGGTAAAGGTGATTCATACAAATTTCTCTCGTTCGTTCTTTATCATATGCACGTATAGGTCGTCTCTTTAAGATGTAAGTAACATACAAATCTTTAGTTGTTAGGCCCACTTCATAAGCAGCCTGCTGTAGTGTTTGCCGTGTACCGCAGACAAATGGTTGATTCTCGCGATCCTCTCGTGCCCCTGGATTATCGAGAAGAACAAGAATGGGTGCTGCTGGATTCCCTTCTCCCCAAACCATCCTTGTCCCATGCTGATCAAGTCCGCAATCACTGCAATGTTTATGGTTTTCCGGTGTAGGTTCCTCAGGCCAAAATGAAGCACAAAAATCAGACAATGTGATTCCTCCTAGTTCTATTGAGTTAATCCTATTATTCCCTTTAGCTTTGAACTTAGATAAAGAATTACTCTGCGTCTAAGTGGAAATAGAATTTTAAAGCCTAAAATTTAAGAGGAATGGTGGCAGTGATTAATATGGAGGGGCATAGACGAACACATACTTTTTCAAAGGCCTTCCTTATTCGGTGTTAAGTGTTTATTGAACTGTTAATATCTACTAGAAATGTATTGATTTATTATTGGGGAATTCTGTTTTATACTTGTATAATGTGTGTTGGGCTTAATTAATGGCCATAATGTTAAATTGAATTGAGATTTTTTGGATTTTATATTTTATAGATGAGTGGTTTAAATTGAAGGAGGACATAAATTGACGATTACTAGAGGAGAGACAATGGTTGCGGAAATCCGCCGCATGGATGAAAAAGGTTCGGGTCAGGCGGTTATTTGGCGTGACACGGAACATGGCAATCAGAAGAAACTAAGATTGACGATTCCACAAACGCTTCTTGGGGAAAAAGTGCGTGTTACAGTTGATAAGCCTGAACGTAGAAGAAGAAAAGCATTGGTTGAAGAAATCCTTGAGGCAAACCCTGAAAGAACGGCACCACTATGTCCACATTTTGAAAAATGTGGCGGTTGTGTATGGCAGCACTGGGATTACCAAGGACAGTTGAAACATAAGACTGCTCATGTAAGAGACGCAATTGAGGCTCAAGGTTTTACCCCTGAGTTAGTTTTAGATACGATTGGCATGGAGGACCCTTGGCACTATCGTAATAAAATGGAGTTCACGTTCTCTCCTGATGGTTCGCTAGGTTTACATGAGCAAGGAAATTTCCGTAAAATCATTTCACTTGAAACATGTTTAATTGCTGGGAAAGAAATGGTAGAAGCGGCTTTAGAAGTAGCGAAGTGGGTAAAAGACCACGAGCTAACTGGCTACAACAAGGATCTTCATGAAGGTCTACTTCGTCATTTGATGGTTAGACAATCATTTGCTACAGGCGAAATTATGTTGGCATTATTTGCAACCGAAGGACCTGAGGGTCATCTTCAAAATGCAGCCGATGATTTAGTAAACCGAATTACAGAAAAGTTTCCACAAGTGAAAAGCTTAATGTGGCTTGAAAATACCGACTGGGCAGACCGTACGCAATCAGAGAAGAGTCATACTTTAGCGGGCAGAGACTTTATCTATGATGAAATGGATGGATACCGTTTCCGCCTGTGGTTTGATACATTCTTCCAAACTAATCCAACTCAAGCTCAAAAACTAGTGGATTTAGCGGTAGAAATGGGGAAACCAGTAAAAACAGAAAAAATGATTGATCTTTTCTGTGGTGTAGGTACATTCTCACTTCCATTTGCCAATCGTGTAGGAAAGCTAGCAGGAATTGAAATTGTTGAAACTTCCATTGAGTCAGCAAAACGGAACGCGAAAGATAATGGCATCGACAACACTTATTTCTTAGCAAAAGACGCAAGAAAAGGAATTGATGAGGTTCTAGAAACATTCGGAACGCCAGAATTATTATTACTAGATCCTCCACGCTCAGGAGCAGGCGGAAAAGTAATGAGAAGAATTGGACGCTCCCAACCAGAACGCATCGTCTATGTATCTTGTAACCCAGACACATTCGCAACTGACATCAAAGAACTAGAACCATTCGGATATACATTAGAAAAAGTCCAACCCGTGGACCTATTCCCACACACATTCCATGTTGAGTGTGTTGCGTTGCTTGTTAAAAAGTCACAGTGACGCCCCGAAAAAACTCGAAATTTGTCATATTACTTAAACGGCCTGGTCTTGGACTAGGCTGTTTTCGGATTTGAGGGATAATGGATGGGATTGATTAGGTTTTGTGTTTATCAGGTTTTGTTGTTTTCGTTGCTTATTGGGGTGAATTTCGTGGCGGATCATTATGTTAGTAAGCCGTTTACGGCTGTGGATTTCTTTGCAATTGTGCTTGTTATTCCTGTACTGCTCATATTATTCTCCGTGGGTAGTAGAGTTTACGACCGGTATCAGCATGTTCCATTGTACTTGAAGGTTGTATTATCCATATTAAGTGTGATCCTAGCGATCCTATTTACTAGTTTCCTTTCACAACTATTTTTCTAAAGGTGTTATTATAAAGATTGTAGTTCAAATCCAAAGCAATTTTAACGAAATAGTATCTCTTTCGTATGTTTAAAATTAGTTTGCGAGCGCTTTTCTCAAAAAAAGTATCTATTTTCTTGAATACCCTAGCTCATTAAGACGTATTTTTGTTCAAAAGCATCAAAGGTTGAGAAAGAGCCTTCTATGAAGTTGCTGTTTACAAAATTTAGAAACCACTTCAAATAACCATAAAAAAAGAGCTTCTCCAGAACCGCATATAGCGACCGCTGGAAAGCTCTTTTTGTTTAGAAAACTTCTCTTAGTTCAGCGTATTCTTCAGATGTGAATACTCGGGAGCGGGTGATGAAGTGCTTGTCCTCAATGCTATCAAGAGAGAATTCAGGTCCATTTCCGGTGAGGACATCGATTATCAGTTGTGTATGCTTCCAATATTCATACTGACTTTTATGGATATAGAAAGGCACTTCCCCGATGGAACCAAGGTACACATCCGAGTCTCCTAGTCGAAAATCTCCTGCACGGTAGCACATCGGTGCTGACCCATCACAGCAACCCCCGGATTGATAAAACATGATAGAACCATGTCTTTGTTTGAGTGTTGCTATGAATTGAAGCGCCTCATCCGTTGCGACAACTCGTTCTACCATGTTCGTCACCAATCCTTTCGATTTAGAAGAATCCTTGAGGTTTTTTATCATAGCTTACAAGTAAGCATTTTGTTTGTTGATAGTGTTCAAGCATCATCGCGTGGTTTTCACGGCCGATACCAGATAGTTTGTAGCCACCAAAAGCTGCACCAGCTGGATATTGATGATAAGTGTTTGTCCAAACACGGCCAGCTTGGATTGCACGGCCAGCGCGATAAGCTGTATCGCCACTACGTGACCATACACCGGCACCTAAGCCGTATAATGTATCATTTGCAATTTCCATTGCTTCATCAAAATCTTTGAATGTAGTCACAGCAAGGACTGGTCCAAAAATCTCTTCTTGGAAGATACGCATTTTATTGTTGCCTTTAAAAACAGTTGGTTGGATATAGTTTCCGTTTTCGAAGCCTACTAGTTGGTTTTCTTCGCCACCAATTAATAGTTCAGCGCCTTCTTCTTTTCCAAGTTGGATATAAGAAAGAATCTTGTCTTTTTGTTGTGAAGAAGCTTGAGCTCCCATCATTACTTCCGTATCAAGAGGATTTCCAACTTTGATTTGTTTTACGCGCTCAAGTGCACGTTCCATGAACTTGTCATAGATGGATTCTTGAATCAGTGCACGAGATGGGCAAGTACAAATTTCTCCAGAGTTTAGCGCGAACATAACAAAGCCTTCGACTGCTTTATCAAGGTACTCATCATCTTTGTCCATCACATCTTCAAAGAAGACGTTTGGTGATTTACCACCAAGTTCAAGCGTAACCGGAATAATGTTTTCGGTCGCATATTGCATGATTTGACGACCCACTGCAGTGGAACCAGTGAAAGCAATTTTTGCGATACGTGGGTTTGTTGCAAGAGGTTTCCCAACCTCAATACCATAACCATTAACGATATTTAATACACCGGCAGGTAAGATGTCTTCAATTAACTCTACTAAAACCAAGATCGAAGCTGGAGTTTGTTCAGCTGGTTTTAACACAATGCAGTTCCCAGCAGCTAAAGCCGGGGCAATTTTCCAAGCTGCCATAAGAATCGGGAAGTTCCACGGAATGATTTGTCCAACTACACCGAGTGGCTCGTGGAAATGATAGGCAACTGTGTCATTGTCAAGTTGAGTTGTACGACCTTCTTGAGCACGGATCGTACTGGCAAAATAACGGAAGTGATCAATTGCTAGTGGAATATCCGCATTTAATGTTTCGCGAACGGCTTTCCCGTTATCCCATGTTTCCGCTACAGCCAATAGTTCTAAGTTTTCTTCTAAACGGTCAGCGATTTTATTTAAAATTCGAGCACGCTCTGTTGTAGATGTTTTCCCCAAGCATCTTTTGCTGCGTGCGCTGCATCTAAAGCTAGTTCTATATCCTCAACTGAAGAACGAGCAGCTTTTGTGAAAATTTCCCCTGTCACTGGAGTCGTAACATCAAAATATTCACCTTTAACTGGAGCAACCCATTTTCCGCCAATAAAGTTATCATATTTTTCTTTGAATTGAATAACGGAGCCTTCTGTATTTGGATTTGCATAGATCATGAAGAATTTCATCCCCTTTGTTATAATCCTAACGAAAACGCTTACTTGGTAGCGTTTGCATTTAGGTGTTAACACTAAATTCATAGTGTCTATAATTATAATAAGATAATAAATTTATTAAATCAAATAAAATGTATTTTGCCATAATTTAAGAATAGTAAATTTAATATATTTAGAAGAAAAATATACACTATGATCTAAGCGAGGTTATTAAAGGTTTGATTCCGTCCGACGATCCTGTGACATCATACACTGTTTTCTAATCAGTAGAGAGCTATGATTGGAATATTGTTCATGATTTTATGCTGCAAAAGTAAATTGGCTTGTCCTAAATCGTCGGGATTATTTTAGGACGCATTTTCTCATATTTATTTTTCTAGGCTCTTTTCTCAAACTACAAAAGATAACTAGGTTATAAAAAATAGATACAGTTTATGAGAAAAGAGTTTGCAAACTTCATTTAACCATACAAAATGACTACTATTTCGTTAAAATCGACTTTAAGATTTTAACAACAATCTTTACGGAAACAGCCTTTTTCTATTATATAGGTCGAATTTTATCAATGTTTGTGGTAACTTAACTATATGATGTCACATTAGCATCTGCGTAAAGTCTTTCCATAGTGGAAAAGACTTTTTTTATTGGAGTATTTGTTTAGAAAGCAATGGAACCTGATAAAATAATCGTAATGATCATACTGGTCTTTTGGTGCCTTTATTTCAGCTGGTCAATGGGTTAAACAAATGACGCACCATAAGGATGTAGCACTTGGGAGGATTTGAAAAATGGAAAATAACGATATATTGATTCGCTTAAGATATGCGCTTGATTTAAAAAATACAGAAGTGGTTGAGATTTTTAAATTGGGCGGCCTCGAGTTCACAAAGGAAGAAGTTATTCGGATTCTAACTAAGTCCAATGACGACTTCGATTATGAAGGGGAGACTGATGAGAGTGAAGGGCAATTAAAAATTAACAATCGAACTTTGGAATCCTTTTTAAATGGCTTAATTGTATTAAAAAGGGGCAAGCAAGAACCAAAGCCAGGGCAACCGGAGAGGCCAGAGTTCTCAAAAGAGAGTGTGAATAACATCCTCCTAAAAAAATTAAAGATTGCTTTATCACTAACGAGTGAAGAGATGATTGATATTTTTGATATGGCAGGGATTAGGGTCACTAAAGGAGAGTTAGGTGCACTATTGCGAAAAGTAGGGCATAAAAATTACAAAGAATGCGGAGATAAATTTACGCGAAATTTCTTAAAGGGATTAGCGATTAAATATCGAGGTTAAATGCTATCTTGTAATGGACAACTGTATTTTCAGTTAAGTGTTTGACAACTGGAAGTACAGTTTTTTTCTTCTATATGAAGTGTGGATTCAGTTATAACACGGTTCTGAGCGTAAACAGCCACTAAATGGCTTTTTATAAATACCTTATTTTCGCAAAGATTGAAAATCCAAAGGCTGATTTTAACGCGAAGTAAGCTTTTTTTCTGAGTTATTACTTAGTTTGGTAAGCTCTCTTTTCTCTCATAGCTAAACAGTCTATATTTACTCTAAAAAGGAACCAAGTTTGAGAAAAGAGCCAATAAAATAACTAAAACGTTCATTTAAAAGTTTAATAACTTCTAAATGTTTTAAATCAGTCAGATTCTTATTGAAAAATAATAGTAGCAGTAGTATTATAGCAATAATTCTTTTGAAAATTCATTAATTATAAATATTCGAAAAAACAGGCTAAAATGAGTTAGAGGGAAGCTTTGGATTCACTATAGTTAAGGTTATTGGAATTTAAGGTAAACTTAATTTTCCTTTGTGAAGGGTTATACAATTTAGGATGATTCGGCATATACTGCCTCTCTCGTCAATAACATTAGTAAAGTTTAATAAGTTTTAACCTGTTTGGATTCATTCAATGAACGGACAAAGAACTGAGAACAACCATGATATTCGCCTAAAAATCGAACGGTTTTGGGGGGATAACCATAAATTACACTATTCAGTTTTTAAATGAGGTGAAGATTATGCCGAAACAAGTGATGACTCCTACGGCTTATAAATCGAAGTTGGGGTTAATTGAGACAGAAGTTGCTCTAAAAAAAGTGAAAGATTATTTTGAGACTCGATTATCTGAGGTTTTACAATTAGTTCGTGTATCTGCTCCATTATTTATTAAATCTGGAAGAGGGCTAAATGATAATCTGAATGGGGTAGAGCGGGTTGTATCCTTCGATGCTTTGGATGTAAAAGAGGAGCATGTAGAGATTGTCCAATCTCTCTCAAAATGGAAAAGAAGTGCATTGGCTAAATATCAATTCCCCTTGGGAACTGGGCTTTATACTGATATGAAGGCCATTCGGCGTGACGAAGAACTTGACAATCTCCATTCAATCTATGTGGATCAGTGGGATTGGGAAAAGGTGATTTCAAGGCAACAACGTAATTTGGTCACTCTAGAGGAAGAAGTAAAAAAAATCTATTCTGCTATTAAAGATACAGAAGAGTTTGTGCACGACTTGTATCCTGCTATCCAACCTTGCCTGCCAAAGAGTATTTATTTTATCACTACACAAGAGTTGGAAACGATGTATCCGGCACTTTCACCTAAAGAAAGAGAAGAAGCAATTGCGAAGAAACATGGCGCAGTGTTTATTATGCAAATTGGTGGTAAGTTGCGTTCTGGAGAAAAACATGATGGACGTTCTCCAGATTATGATGATTGGTCCTTAAATGGAGATATTATTGTTTGGTACCCAACACTAGAAAGTGCGGTGGAGCTTTCATCAATGGGGATTCGAGTTGACAAAAATGCTCTACTTCGACAGCTTCAAGCAGCTGATTGCGAGGATCGAGTAGGATTGGCTTATCATCAAGCTATTTTAAAGGAAGAACTTCCATTTAGCATTGGAGGCGGCATTGGCCAGTCAAGATTATGTATGTTCTTCTTGCAAAAAGCTCATATTGGTGAAGTTCAAGTATCGGTATGGAATGATGAGGTCCTTAAAGAGTGTGAGGAAAACAACATCCCGCTCCTATAGGAAGGATCATCCTTTACCACGAAGACTTATATTATGGAATAACTCTTTGCATTTCAGTTTACTTTGTTAAACTGAAGCGTAAAGAGTTATTTGTATTTAAAAGTCTTATTTTTGTACAGATAGTTATTAAGTCCTAAAGCCATTTTAACGCGAAATAGGTTTTTTTAGCGTTTTTAATTAGTCCGCACGCTAATTTTTATATAACCAAGCTCATTCAGTCTTATTTTCTGTTCAAAAGCAACGAAGTTCGAGGAAAGAACCATTTAAAAAACGTTTTTTAAAAAATGGCTAAATCCTTAATTTCTATCCAGCCACCTAAGAGTTATCGTTAACAAACGGTCATCATACCAAGGTATAATAAGGAATGGAAAGAAGAAACTAACGATATTTACATGGACTAGGACTATACCTGAAATGAACTAAGCTTATTAGCTTGGAACAAGACAGATAAGCAAAGGAGTACCAATGACAAATAATCAAAAAGTAGGTTGGAAGTTAGATAATAGTTATGCCCGCTTGCCAGAAACGTTTTTTACTGATGTGATGCCGTCTTCTGTTCGTTCCCCTAGGTTGGTGATTCTTAACCAGGATGTTGCAGAGTCTTTAGGGTTGAGTGTTGAGGCTCTACAGAGTGTTGACGGAATTGCAGTGCTTTCAGGGAATAAAGTTCCTGAAGATGCTACCCCGCTTGCCCAAGCATATGCCGGGCACCAATTTGGTCACTTTACAATGCTAGGTGACGGTCGAGCTGTCCTTCTTGGAGAGCAGATTACTCCTGCAGGAGAGCGTGTTGATATCCAACTAAAGGGAGCTGGTCGTACACCTTATTCTCGTGGTGGCGATGGTCGTGCAGCGCTAGGCCCGATGTTACGCGAATATATTATAAGTGAAGGTATGCATGGGTTAGGGATTCCGACAACGAGAAGTTTAGCAGTTGTTTCAACAGGAGAGCCAATTATTCGTGAAACGGAGTTACCGGGCGCCGTGTTGACACGTGTAGCAGCGAGTCATATTAGGGTCGGTACGTTCCAATATGTAGCAAAGTGGTGTGGTGTAGAGGAGCTAAAAATATTGGCCGATTATACAATCACCCGGCATTATCCAGAGGTTAAACAATCGGCAACTCCTTATCTTACTCTCCTTCAAGAAGTGATTAAACGACAGGCATACCTAATTGCCAAGTGGCAGTTGGTTGGCTTTATCCATGGAGTTATGAATACAGATAACATGACGATTAGTGGGGAAACAATCGATTATGGGCCATGTGCTTTTATGGATACGTATGATCAAGCAACAGTTTTCAGTTCTATTGATACCCAAGGTCGCTATGCATACGGCAACCAGCCCTATATGGGAGTATGGAATCTTGCGCGCTTCGCAGAAACGCTTATCCCGTTGCTAGATGAGGATGATGAAAAGGCCCTGAAGTTAGCACAGGAAGAGATTTCGAAATTTGCTGATCTTTATCAAGCAAATTGGCTTACTGGGATGAGAGCTAAACTCGGATTGTTTCATCATGAGGAGCAGGACGAAACGCTCATTAAAAGACTGTTAGAAATGATGGGAAAGTATAAAGCCGATTATACCAATACTTTCCGTGCACTAACAATTGAGAACTTTAATGATGAATCAGCCTTGTTGAGCTCAGAAGAATTTATGGATTGGAAAACAGAGTGGGAACAGCGGCTCAGCAGACAAGAGGAATCGAAAGGCTCTTCTCAACAACTGATGAAACAATCAAATCCATCAGTAATTCCGCGAAATCATCGAGTTGAAGAGGCGTTAAAGGCTGCTGAAGACGGAGACTTTACTGTGATGGAACGGCTCCTTAAGATCCTTGCCGACCCGTATGCTTACTCACCGGACCAGGAAGAATATTGTAAACGACCGACAACGAAAATTCCGTACCGTACGTTCTGTGGAACTTAAGCTGATAAGAAAGAAATAAAACACTTGAGGAGAACTTTGCATCGAAGTTCTCCTCTTTTCTCAATCTTTGTTCCCTTTCATGTAAAAATAATGTCGTTGTTTATGTTTATGGGAACGTTATGTTATATAAGTCAGTAAAAAGTTAAATAGGCAAATGAAGTGATCTAGATTAGGCTAACTGCTCTTTCACTTTTGAAACAACTTCCCCTGGACTAAATGGTTTGGCAATGAATCCGTCTGCTCCTAATTCTACAAATCGCTTTTGATCCTTCTCACTACTTTGAGCGGACAACATGATAACAGGTGTCTTTTGCTCCTGTCTCAATGCCTTGAGGACAGTGAAACCGTCCATCCCAGGGAGAAATACGTCTAACAAAATTAAATCGTACTGCTGCTGAAGAGCTTTCGTTAATCCATCATTTCCATTATGGGCCACATCAACATCGAAGGCTTCTCTCTTTAAATACATACTCAGTAAGTGACTTATTCTCGTTTCATCCTCTACAATAAGAATTCTCAAACACCTTTACCCCCGATAACATAAATGTTCAAAAGCAAAATGATTCAACTAAGTAATCCCTATAACTGTGTTAATTATAGTGGAATCTACATAAGATTGCACCCGGTTTTGTCATACTCTTACAATATAGGGCCCATCAAAAATCAAACTATAAAAGAAAATGAATGCTTTTAAAAATTACAGTAATCATGTAAATGACGTTTTTTTCAAAATAAATGGAATAAGCTTGAAAAAGTAGCCAACATAAGGTTATTATTAATATTGGAAAGGGAGACTTAAAGCTCTTATTCTATTAAACAATGAAAAAACCTTATAAATGACTTGGAAAAGGGTTTTCAGTTCATATAGTGCTGAGGATTAAAGCCAAAATAGGAGGAAGGAATTCCTCTTATTTTGGCTTTTTTATTTTGGCTCTTTCCTCCTCAAACTTGGTTGCTTTTGAAGAAAAAATACGACTGAACAAGTTATGTAAACCTGAAAAATAGCTTGAAAACAGCCTTTATTATATTTTGAAGGGAGGGCTTTATCTATGGCAAAGCCTCAAGATCATTTGTTAAAGTGCTATATAGAGTCACATCTAGATAGGGATTTTGTTGGCCGCGCCCAAAATAAAGCTTTTTTTATTATAGGCTTACAGGGGAATGTGGCATACGCGAGTAAGGTAACTAGAGAGTTGTTTGGAATTTCAGAGAATCTGTTACTATCGATGAATCTTGCAGACCTTTTTTTCTCTGAAAATTTGAATGCAGAACAAAGTTTTTTTAAAGATAAAGATCCAGAGACATTAACTACTTTTGATACCTTACTCAAACAGGGAGTGAAGGGAAAAGTAACTTATTTTCCAATCTATTTTCAGGGCCTGTATGTAGGGAATTTTATTGGAGTGAAACGAATCTGAAGCGAACAACAATAGATAAGAATTGTTGCTGTTTAATCTTAATCATGGTAAGATGTTTCTGTCTAATGTCTAGCTGTCATTAGATTTTTAGAAATGGCATCAAAAATGAACAATATTGCATAATTTTATACATACATTTAATTGTTTGGTAAATGGAAGAAACTATATCGAAATAGTCGTCTTAACCGTGGCCTAACTTCTTTTTGAAGTTAGGCTTTTTTATTTTTCTTGAAGGAGGATGAGAATGGGAAGTACAATTCAGGATGGAATGCTATATCTTAGTAGTAAGTTTAGCAAAACCCTAAAAAGTAGATTCGGGAAGGGGCCCGAGACATGCTATGTAACCTTCGTTGAAAACAAGCTTTTTATTTATATTAACCATTTTATGACACCGGCAGAAGAGGTGTTAGTTGAAAATCATCAAGGAGAGTTGGCGAATCGCTTTCGTAGGTCGGTAATGGATGTGATTTGTAAAGAGTTTATTCATGATGCGTCAAATCTGGTTAATGTGGAACTCCAATATGCTCTTCATGACTGGAATTATGATACCAATAAAGGAATCGTTATCATGGAAAGTGCTGGTGTGTCGTCAAAAGAATTTGGGTATTCTTCTTTTGAAAATAAATTATCCAAGTTATTCGCGCAAATTGCTTCAAGAGTACATAAAGTGCCAGACGAAATGAAGATTGTTAAAATCAATCAAAATGTTTGTGTATTTGAATGTACAGGGGTGATGCTTTCCTTAGATCGCTACCTTTACGAGAATGGACAGACGAACCTTCTTCACGATCACACTCATGAATTGAAAAAGGCATTATCCGAATACAAACCGCATTTTGAGGCTATTTTTACAAGAGAACTCGAGGACTTCTTCATTATTTGGGAATATGAAAAAGATAAAAGTTATGTGATCTTTAACTTTCTTTAAATAATTCTTCCTATATCTAGAGGGATTTGGTCCATACTAAAAAAATAAAAAGAAATAATTTTTCTTATCATTTTACATAAATCCCGATGAAGGAATGAATAGCATGGTTTCTCAAGATCAGTTAAATAATATCAGTAGCTATATTAGTAAACGGCTAAGAAAGAGTTTTGGAAAAGGGCCACAAACATGTCAGACAACTCTTCATCGAAAATATTTAGTCACTTACATCAATGGATTTTTGTCTCCTATGGAGGAAGTATTGTTAAACGAGGACCAGCACAAGACGGTGGACCATACTCGAAATATGATTATCAGTTATATTATGGAGGAAATAAAAGGGGTTATTCAAGTTACAATAGGCATGGACATAATGGAGACCTTTCATGATTGGAACTTTCCAAATAACTCTGGAATCATGATTTTTGAATTAGAGTCAGAGGTAATAGTCGAAGAATTAAATGATTCCATTCCTCTTTCACCTTTGGAAAAAGAGGTTTCCAGAATAAGTGAAATTATTCAGAAAGTCCCCGATTACATCCACATAACCCCAATCACTCCATATATTTATTTAGTTGAGCGGAAAGGTATTTTAATACTAATTGAAAAGGCGTTGATTGCTAAGGGGGTTCAAGAGGAACTCCATTATACAAAGGATCAATTAGAAAAAGAGTACTTTCACCGCTATGGGCGGTTTGACGAGATTTTTAATCGCTCTGTAAAGGATATTTTTATCGGTTGGAATTTTAAGGAAGATAAATCGATAATGGCGTTTATATTGGATAATAGGAAAAAATAACCTATGGTAATGGGGTATTCAATAAATAGTAAAATCAACCGGTTTTCCTCCTTAAAGAACGGAACCTTGAATTCGGATCGTAGGATAGCAACAGCTCAGTCACTTAAACAAGGACTGGGCTGTTGCTGTATACCTAACGTCTCTAGGGGAGACTTTTCTATTCATCAAGGATGAATCGTAACTGGAGTACCAATCGGAATTATCTTGGATAATGCTTCAACATCATGGTTGTACATGCGAATACATCCTTTTGATACGGCTTTTCCGATGCTACTTGGATCATTTGTGCCATGGATGCCATAATGTTCTTTTGATAAACTCATCCACATGGTTCCAAAAGGCCCACCAGGATTCGGTGCTTTGTTGATAATAATGAAGTTGCCTGTTGGTGTTTGATAGAGCATTCTACCAACCGCAATAGGATACTGTTTTTGAACTACCCCATTTCTAGATAATGTAAGTCTTCGACCGCTAATGTAAACGTCAATTTTATAGGGAATGGTGTGAACAGGAGGAAACCCAGGGATGACAATGGTTTGACCGGGATAAATTCTATTTGGATTAATGGAAGGATTCGCTCGAATAATAGTTGCTACCGGTTTTCGATAATCTTTTGCAATCTGATTTAGGGTTTCACCTGGCTTTACTGTATGAAACAGTGGGACCACCTCCATAGAGTCAGTTAACAGTTTAGTCTATGTTGGGAATTCATTATTTGTGGCACCTGAAGGAAATAGGAAATGGAGGGGATAAAAAAAGAAAAACCTTTTAGTTAAACTTAAGGTTTTTCTTTTAGGAGCTTTTTCAAACCTTGTAGCTTTTTAAAGAAAATATAGAATGACTCACCTGTGATTCCATTCCAAATTCATTTATAAGAGGAGAAAAGAGCTTGAAAACTAAGTAGTATCGCAGAGAAAAGTTTATTTTGGTTAAAATCGGCATTAGGATTTTTACAGCAAACTTTACGAAAACAGCCTTCTTATAAAAAGGATTAGGTTCCGTTAAAGGGTGCGTAGAATGCTATCCACATCTTGGTAGCTGTGTGCATCTTTCTTATTTGGATCGTCTGGTTCTGCAACCCATTCGTGGTTTAAGGCAGCCAATTCACCATGTTCATTAAGTTGATATGGTGTGTGGATGTGGTAAGTCTTTCCGTTCTTTTTAACTGTGTAGCCAACATGATATTGCTGATTTTCCCCTTGTTCCTCAAATAGCCCGATGTCATCGAGGTTATACTTTTCAATATAGCTGGTAAAAGACTGCTGTAATTCTGAGAGTACTTCTTCACGTGGTGAAAAATCCATTTACAAAACGCTCCTTTCAATACTGAAACTACTTTTAATATGTCTTTCTTTTATTTGTATTAACCATGTTAAGCTCCTTTTGATTAGGTTTTCCTAAATGATTTAAAATAAGGGAGGACTTGCACAGGGCGACAGGCATAAGTCGATCCGGCCAGAAGGCTGCTGATTAACCTTTTAGCGGGAATGACCACATGATTCCGAGCCTTTTAGCTGCAGTCGCTGGAATTAAAGAGCTTGAAAGGGGGGCTGAGGATGAAATTGAGTGTATTAGATCAATCAGCAATTAGTAAGGGGAATGATGCAAGAGTTGCGCTCCAAAATACGGTGAGACTGGCGCAAGTAACGGAAGAGCTTGGATACACACGCTTTTGGGTGGCGGAACATCATAACACCATTGGGGTGGCGGGATCTTCACCTGAAGTTTTGATTTCTCATCTTGCCTCAAGGACAAGAAAAATTCGTGTCGGTTCTGGTGGGGTTTTACTCCCACAGTATAGCCCGTATAAAGTTGCTGAGAATTTCAAGTTGTTGGCGACTTTATTTCCGAATCGGATTGATTTAGGAGTTGGTCGCTCTCCTGGGGGCTCACTCGAAACTAGAATGGCGTTAACAGATGGAGTGAGGAAAAGTTTAAATGAGTTTCCTCGTCAGGTAGAGGATTTACGAGGTTATTTGACCAATCAGTTGCCTGAAAATCATTCTTATCACGGGGTGAATGCTTATCCTCACCCGACGGTATTACCAGAGATCTGGCATTTAGGGATCTCGCCTCGAGGGGCGAGAGTTGCTGCTAAAAATGGAACGGCTTTTACATATGGACATTTTATTACGCCTGAAAATGGAAAAGAGGCCATTGAGGAATATTTTCACCGGTTTCAACCGTCGCCCTTGCTTGCAAAACCGAAAGTGAATGTCTGTGTATTTGTTGTATGTGCTCCGACCAAAGAGCAGGCTGAAGAGCGCGTATTAAGCCTTGACCAGTGGTTACTAGCGGTCGAAAAAGGGCTCGATACACATATTCCTTCAATTGAAGAAGCGAAAACAATGCCTGTTACAAATGAAGATAGAATGAAAATCATGAAAAACCGTAAGCGAATGGTGATTGGCACGCCGAAACATGTAAAGGCAGAATTGCAAAGACTGAGCGAAATTTACCAAAGTGATGAAATGATGATTATTTCAAATATTCATCGTTTTGATGATAAGTTAGAATCCTATACTTTACTGGCTGAAGCAATTTTATAATATGAAATCCTCAAGCTCCCTTCTGAGAAGATGTTATCCTTGTGGTAAAATAAGCTTAGGAAAATGGCGGCAAAGGGGTAGAAGTAGGATGGAAATAAAAAATGTCAGTATCATTGGGTTAGGTGCGCTCGGAGTCATGTATGGCCAACATTTATCAAAAAGAATGCCAAAAGCGAATTTAAGAATCATTGCCGACAAAGAACGGATTGAGAAGTATCAAAAAAATGGTGTTTATTGTAATGGTGAGCGTTGTGATTTTACCTATAAGCAACCGGATGAAAAGGTGGAACCAGCTGATTTGCTGCTGTTTTCGGTGAAAAATGATGGTTTAGATGCAGCGATTGAGTCAGTAAAAAATCATGTGGGAGAAAACACGATTATATTATCAGCGTTAAACGGGATTACCAGTGAAGCCATTATTGGAAATACATATGGAATGGATAAACTATTGTATTGTGTTGCTCAAGGCATGGATGCTGTTAAAGTAAACAATAAACTGACCTATGATCATATGGGATATTTATGTTTTGGGGAAAAGGAAGGGAATGAGAACTCTGAGAAGATAAAGGCCGTTTCTGACTTTTTTACGCAAAAAGAAGTTCCTTATGAGATTGTGCCAGATATGTATAAACGATTGTGGAGCAAATTTATGTTGAATGTCGGCGTGAATCAAACCGTTGCTGTATTTGGAAGCAATTATGGAGCTATCCAACAAAACGGAGAGGCTCGTGACATGATGATTGCAGCTATGCGAGAAGTTATGGTCCTTTCTAGAAAAGAAGGGATTCAATTAACCGAAAACGATATTGAGTATTGGTTGACGGTTTTAAGTAAATTAAGTCCAGACGGAAAGCCTTCTATGGCCCAGGACCTTGAGGCGAAGCGCTTTAGTGAAGTGGAGCTGTTTTCTGGAACAGTTTTGAAATTAGGGAAAAAGCATGGCATCCCAACACCAATTAATGATGAACTATATAAGCGAATCAAAGGCATTGAAAGTGAATACGTGTTACAAGTGTAGGTAAATTCAGTTCAGGATACTATAGTAACTAAATGACCAATTCCTTATAAAGTGGGAATTGGTCATTTTTTATAGGAATTTAGAGGTGTTTAAGGGTAAGGAAAGTCATGCTATATACCTAAGAGATTTATGGTTTGTAAGATGGAATAAGGGGTATATAGGAGTATTATGGATGATAAGTAAGGATTTACTAGCTATTTTAGACAGGTAGAAATTGAGACTAATAGAAACAATATTATCCCGAATTTTCCGATTTGTTTAGTAAAGTATGAACAGGTAAAATAGAACTTATGTGAACAATTGAACATTATTTACATAGTTCTTTTTTCTTATATAAAACGGAGGTGAAAAGATGAGCCAGGCAAAAATTGAAGTCCGGAATGTGACGAAGGTTTTTGGAAAGTCCCCTCAGCAAGGCATAAAAATGCTCAATGAAGGGTTGACCAAGAAACAAATCTTGGAGAAGAGTGGGATGACCGTAGGGGTCAACAAAGCAAACTTCGAGATCAAGGCGGGCGAAATCTTTGTCATCATGGGTCTATCTGGAAGTGGGAAATCCACACTGGTCCGGATGTTTAATCGGTTAATTGACCCCACTGATGGTCAAGTCTTAATCGATGGCCAAGACATCGTTAAAATGAAGCCCGAACAGCTGCGCGAAATTCGACGCACCAAATTAAGTATGGTGTTTCAGCGATTTGCCTTATTTCCTCATCGAACGGTATTAAGTAATACCGAATACGGATTAGAAATAAAAGGGGCAGATAAGCTAGAGCGGAAACAAAAAGCGATGGAGGCTTTGGAACTTGTTGGTCTAAAGGGTTATGAAAATAGCTATCCAAGTGAATTGAGTGGTGGAATGCAGCAGCGTGTTGGTTTGGCGCGTGCTTTGGCCAATAATCCCGATATCTTGTTAATGGACGAAGCGTTTAGTGCGCTTGATCCACTAATTCGAAAAGATATGCAAAATGAGCTGCTTGAGCTTCAAGAAAAAATGGAAAAAACGATCATTTTTATCACACATGATTTGGATGAAGCCCTCCGACTTGGGGACCGAATTGCGTTGATGAAAGATGGTTCCATTGTTCAGGTTGGTACGCCGGAAGAAATCCTCACGAACCCAGCAAATGATTATGTAGAACGTTTCGTTGAAGACGTTGATCTTTCGAAAGTATTGACGGCTTCACATGTAATGAAACGTCCTGAGAAAATCTTGCTAGACCGAGGACCAAGGGTCGCATTGCAGATTATGAAAGACGTAGGAATATCGAGTGTGTATATCGTCGATAAAAAACAAAAACTGTTAGGTGCGGTTACGGCACAAGATGCAGCTGATGCGGTGAAAAATAGCAAAACACTAGAAGAAGTCATGACTCATGACGTTGAAACCATTGCCCCAGATACGTTAATTGCTGATATGTTTGAACGAGTTGCTAATGCTACATTACCTCTAGCGGTTATCGATGAAAATCACCGTCTGTTAGGAATCATTGTTCGCGGTGCAGTCCTTGCAGCACTTGCGGGAGATGAAATTCAGTTGAACGGAAATGGGGTGAACTAATTGATACCAAAAATACCTCTTGCGGATTGGGTTGATACATTTGTTGACTTTCTGACAGACAAATTAGAGCCGTTTTTTGATCTAATTTCTGAAGGGATTGGAAACTTTGTTGATTTTCTTGTCTTCATTTTAACTTCTATTCCACCTATTTTACTCATTCTTATTTTTGCTGGGATTGCATTATGGTTGACTCGTTGGACGAATGCCCTTTTTACCGGTGTTGGTCTTTGGTTAATTTATAACTTGGATTATTGGGAAGCAACGCTTGATACGTTGGCACTGGTTTTAACTGCTGTTGTCATTAGCATCATTATTGGGATTCCAATCGGGATTTGGATGTCACAAAGCGATCGAGCAAGAAACATTATTTTACCGGTTCTTGATTTCATGCAAACCATGCCGGCCTTTGTTTATCTGATCCCAGCGATATTATTCTTTGGGATTGGGATGGTTCCAGGGATTATTGCTTCTGTAATCTTTGCGATGCCGCCAACCATACGTTTGACAAATCTAGGAATTCGTCAAGTACCGGAGGATTTAATCGAAGCGGCAAATGCATTTGGTTCTAGTACAAAGCAAAGATTGTTAAAAGTACAATTGCCACTTGCGACTCCGACAATTATGGCAGGGATCAACCAAAGTGTCATGCTGTCCTTGTCGATGGTTGTAATCTCCTCTTTAGTAGGAGCACCAGGGCTTGGTGCGGATGTTTACCGAGCGGTATCACAAGTAAAAGTTGGGATTGGGTTTGAAGCCGGTCTTGCGATTGTTATTTTAGCAATTGTCCTTGATCGACTTTCACAAAATATAGGTAAGCAAAAACAAAACTAAGGGGGAATTATTCATGTTTAAGAAAAAGTTGATACTTTCAATTGCCTTGTTAATGACCATGTTTTTTTTAGCAGCATGTGGTGGTTCTGAGGAGAGTTCAGGGGATGCTTCATCTGAAGATTCGCTTGGAGAACAAGTAGATTATAAGATTATCGGAATTGAACCGGGTGCAGGAATCATGCAAGCAACGGAAAATGCTTTAGAAGAATATGAAAATCTAGCTGATTGGGATTTAGTTGAATCTTCATCTGCAGCAATGGCATCTGAACTTCAAAAGGCTTATGAAAAAGAAGAGCCAATTATTGTAACGGGTTGGACACCACATTGGAAATTTGCCAAATTTGATTTGAAATATCTTGAAGATCCTAAGGGCATTTATGGAGAAGCGGAAACAATTGATACTTATGTACGTAAAGGTTTAAAAGAAGACCAGCCAAGTGCGTATACTGTATTGGACCAGTTCGTATGGACTCCAGATGATATGGCTGCGGTAATGGTGGAAATCCAAGAAGGTGCGGACCCAGCGGATGCAGCAGCAAACTGGGTCGAAGAAAATAGCGATAAAGTGGCTGAGTGGACAAACGGTGCAGAAGAAGTAGACGGTGAAAAGGTTTCGCTAGCGTATGTAGCATGGGATTCAGAGATTGCTAGTACAAACGTTGTTGGCCATGTCCTAGAAAGCATTGGTTATGAAGTGGAACTTGTTCAACTTGAAGCAGGTCCAATGTTTGCGGCTGTAGCAAGTGGAGATGCAGACGCATTGGTAGCAGCATGGTTACCATTAACACATGCGGACTATGTAGAAGAATACGGTGAAGACATGGAAAGCCTAGGAACAAACCTTGAAGGCGCCAAAACAGGTCTAGTCGTACCATCATACGTAGAAGCCGACTCAATCGAAGACCTACAATAATAAATGGGAATAAACTGGATGGTGCCTGGCACCATCCAGTTTATTCCCAAAAAAAGAGGCATCTGCTTAGTAGCAGGTGCCTTATTAAATGAGGGGGAATACATTTATATGATGGACAAGAGTTACAAGGTTTATACATAGTAATAAAAATATTTTGCTAATCTTTCATTTAGATATTTAGACACTATAAATTTTTTATCAATTTTTTCTAGTTTAAGGGTATAAAAGATTTGAAGTGGGGAAAGATAGAACTAAGAAGAAAAGTAAACAGGGGGTAAGAACATGCGAGAAACTAAAAGGTTAATAGACTTTGTGAATCATAAACAGTTTGAACTGCAATCATACCTAGAATATCTATTGGAAGCACAAAAACAAGAGTCAAGGATTCAAACGCATAAGGAGAACATCATCTAACTTGGATGGATGTTCTTTTATTTTGTTTTATTGAGGGGATTTTAAGTGAAGGAGATGGAAGATGTTATTTGGGGGCAACAAGAAGGCGCCTATGTGACCGTGAGAGGAGAAAAAGGAGCGCGTCAGTCACGTAAAAAGGATTTTAAGTGACCCCTAGAAGAGAAAACGTTGTACACCGGTCACATAATCAAGACCTGATCCAAGCGAACCACATTCACCTAGTAAACCGAACTTTTTTCTCCTAACATTTTCGTGTATTCTGGTATAAGAAACTGGTACTGTGCTAGGAGAGCGACAACAATGAAAGAATACTACTATGAAAAATTGCTGAACATCAAAACGCAGGAAGGCAAGAAGGGCATTCATAAGTCGATTCATTATCATCCTTACGAGCCGACGCCTTACAGCGCGCTAGAAGAGCTTTTCGAGCAGTATAAAGTCACAAAAGATGATCGAATTGTTGATTTTGGGAGTGGAAAGGGACGATTAAACTTTTTTATCCATCATTTATTTGGTGCTCATGTGACAGGAATTGAAATGAACGAGTTTTTTTATCGAGACTCTTTAGCCAATCTTGAGCGCTATTTAGTAAAGCATAAAAATAGCAAAAATAAGATACAATTTTTTCACTGCTTGGCGGAAGATTATCCAATCCATCCTGAGGATAACCGCTTTTACTTTTTTAATCCGTTTTCGATCCATATCTTTAAAAAGATACTGTCCAATATCATGCTGTCGATGGAACAACATCCACGTGAAGTAGAGCTGGTTTTTTATTACCCTGCTGAAGACTATATTTATTTTTTGGAGAACCAAACTCCTTTTGAACTAAAACAAGAATTCCGTCTGAGTTTCCTTTATGAACATAATTCAAACGAGCGCTTTTTGGTCTACAGGTATCCATTCTTTTAAAATAAGGCTCTTTTCGTTTGAAATCCCAAAGACGATTTTAATGCAGGATACACCATTTTTGCGTTCATACTAAATTAACTGGCTCTTTTCTCCTGATATAAAGTTGCTGTCCAGTGAGAACATAGCTATTTCTTTTCTCTTTATATCTAAATAAAAAGGCATCCCCACGTACTAAGCTCATGGGATGCCTTCCTTATTAAACCTCACGTAATTTTTGATTCAGTACAGCTAGTTGATATTCAATCTCTGCAATCTGTTTTTCCAGGGGAGAGAGATTTCCTTTCACATACTCTAGTTTTTCCAAATCATTTTGCAGACGCACATACTCTGTTTTTAGTTCGAGGATTTGGTACTCAATTTCCTTCTTCGTCATCCTTATACCTCATTTCTATGCCTTAAACTGTAAAACCATTATATCACTCTATTGAACAACTTTTTAAAAATTCGCGCAGCGACCGCTCATCAATAACAAACGCCAGCTTCAATACAAAAGCTGGCGTAATTAGTAATCTATTTCATAATTATTCAATGCTAATGGCCTTGCGATGTGATATCGTTGGGTTCACTTTCTCAAGCGTGATTTTCAAAACACCATCATTGTATTTAGCAGTTGATGTTTCAGTCCGTACTTCGGTTGGGAGAGGGATGGTTCGCTCAATGCTGCCAAATTGCCGCTCGCGCTTGAAATATTTCTCACCGCGCTGTTCCAGTTCGGTACTCCGGGTTGCTTTGATGGTTAAGGCATAATCATCTATTTCTAGGTGAATATCTTCTTTGTTGAAGCCAGGCAGATCCGCTTCAATGGTGATTAATTTCTCTGTTTCTTTCACATCAACATCAAAAACTTTGTTCCAAGACCAGGAGTTTTCAAAGAAATCCTCTAAATCATAGCTTTTTCTGTTCCATATCTTAGGTAGCAAATCGTGAAGGACTGGCATGTTCATCAACCTCCCATATTAGATTTACCACACTTTAATTTTAACACGGTAAAAAGAGATTAGCTTTTCCATATAAATTAGTTCAAATATTTGTTTGAATTCTGTGTAGAAAAGTAAAAGTAGTTAGAAATTGTAAAATCCCCCAACACCTCCAGTGTATCTAATCTACATAAAGAACCTCATTTACTTGAAGACTACACCCAATAAACGCTGATTTAGTAAGCCGAATTTAATCAAACGTTTGATTAGGCTCATTTCTTAAACATTGTTGCTTTTTAAAGAAAATATAGAATGATTTAGCTTTGATTCCATTCCATATTCGTTAATAAGAGGAGAAAGAGCTTACCAACTAAGTAGTGTCACAGAGACCCCTTATTTCTCGTTAAAATCAGCTTTAGGATTTTAACAACAAACTTTACGAAAATAGCCTTTGATTAAAATAAAAAATCCCCATGCATGAGTGGAGGGCACTGAAAAACTTACGTTTTTTATTCTGCAAATTCAAATGAATACAAAAAGGCAATTTTCCACCTGTTTTTCAAGCGGAAAATTGCCTTTTTCCTTTTCTTTTTTTATTCCTTTTCAT
>Ga0182742_1001331_pt1 | contig 32140 bp, 36 predicted proteins | sample eDN5th37CBELigMG_FD_128880 | JGI IMG/M metagenome (GOLD analysis project Ga0182742, IMG submission 128880) | Enriched Miracle-Growth compost microbial communities from Emeryville, California, USA - eDNA 5th pass 37_C BE-Lig MG (version 2)... ... | reverse complement strand
GGTCGAGCGACACGCGCTCTGGCTACCGCTCATCCACCGGTTCCCGTACGGCATTCGAGGGCTCGGCGCCTTCGCCTACGGCGTGTCGAAAATGCCCCTCGGCTTGTTCCTGATCCTCAATCTGATCGGCGCCGCGCTGTGGGCGATATCGATGGTGCTGGCCGGCTACGCCTTCGGCAAGGTCTCCGACAAGGTGCTCGGCGACACCGTATCGGGGCTTAGCCTGGCGATGCTTGTGGTGTTCCTGGCGCTGTCCTGGCTGCTCAGCCGCAAACTCGAACAGGCGATCGAAGCCGACGCCAGACGCAATCCCTGATCGCTGCCCCTGATCGCTGCGACGGCGCAAGATGAGGGCCGCCCCGTTGTAAGAGGCGGCCCAATCAAGCTTGCGGCCGTGTGCGGCTTTAGCTCAGTCCGCCGAGCAGCCACACCACCAGAATGATCGGCAGCGGAATGCCGATCAGCCACAATAGAAGCCCGCGACCCATTTTCAGCCTCCAAAAATTGATTCGTCGGCTGTTGAACGCCCGATGCGGCGGCGGGTTCCGCGGGGTCGGCTCACCCACCGGGGGCCTCGATCGAAGGCAGTGCCCGGCCGTTTTGATGCAAATCAAGGCTGACCTGCAATGAATTGGGGACAGCCATGGCTCGACAAACACCGTTGAACGCTTCTAAAACCAATACTGGGTTGAACGGCTGCCCTCGCCGGTGCGACGAAACTCTGGGTGGCCGCCGCGGGATTCGCTATCGCCATGAATTACAAGGTTTTTTTCGAGAATGCGCTGAATCGTCTGCATGACGAGCGGCGGTACCGCGTGTTTGCGGAGCTGGAGCGGATCGCTGGCCGGTTCCCGCAGACCATCTGGCACACGCCGCAGGGCCCGCGGGAAATCATCGTCTGGTGCTCCAACGACTATCTCGGCATGGGTCAGCACCCGAAGGTGATCGGCGCGATGGTCGAGACCGCCACCAAAATGGGCACCGGCGCCGGCGGCACCCGCAACATTTCCGGCACCAACCATCCGCTGGTCGCGCTCGAGGCCGAACTCGCCGACCTGCACGGCAAGGAAGCCGCGCTGATCTTCACCTCGGGCTATGTCTCGAACCAGACCGGCATCTCCACGCTCGCCAAGCTGATCCCGAATGTGCTGATCCTGTCGGACGCCTATAACCACAATTCGATGATCGAGGGTGTGCGCCAGTCCGGCTGCGAGAAGAAAATCTTCCGCCACAACGATCTCGCCCATCTCGAACAGCTGCTGCAGGAGGCGGGCGACCGTCCCAAGCTGATCCTGTTCGAGAGCATCTATTCGATGGATGCCGACATCGCCCCGATCGGCGCGATCTGCGACCTCGCCGAGAAATACGGCGCGATGACCTATATCGATGAGGTGCATGCGGTCGGCATGTATGGCAAGCGGGGCGCGGGCGTCTGCGAACGCGACGGCGTGATGCATCGCCTCGACGTGATCGAGGGCACGCTCGGCAAGGCCTTCGGCTGCTTCGGCGGCTATATCGCGGCGAGCCACGCGGTGTGCGACGCGGTGCGGTCCTATGCGCCGGGCTTCATCTTCACCACGGCGCTGCCGCCAGCCGTCTGCGCGGCCGCGACCGCCTCGATCCGCCATCTGAAGACCTCGCAATGGGAGCGGGACAAGCATCAGGAACGGGTCGCGCGCGTGAAGGCGGTGCTCACCGCGTCCGGCCTGCCGGTGATGCCGAGCGAAACGCACATCGTGCCGATTGCGGTCGGCGACCCGGAGAAGTGCAAGGCGGCGAGCGACATGCTGCTCGGGGACCACGGCATCTATATCCAGCCGATCAACTATCCGACCGTTCCGAAGGGCACCGAGCGCCTGCGCGTGACGCCCTCGCCCTATCACGACGACAAGATGATCGACGCGCTGGCGGACGCGCTGGTCGATGTGTGGGAGCGGCTCGGCATGAAGCTTAGCCGCTCGCTCGCGGCGGAGTAACCGGCCTCAATCCTCCTGCACCGGCCTTTTGCCTGGCGGTTTCGCGGCCGGCGGCGGCGGAGTTTGACCGTAGATCCGCACGAACAGCGGCAGCGCCGCGGAGATCAGCATGAAACGCGCGACGTGGTGCGCCCCGACGAAGATCGGGTCGAGATGCAGCGCCAGCGCCAGAATCATCATCGCGTCGAGCGCGCCCGGCGAATACGACACCACGATATCGGGCAGGTTCAGATCCATCGTGAAAGCCGCCGCGGCCGCGAATGCCGACACGATCAGGACCGCGACCGAGAACGAGCCCAGCGCCGCCCCGAAATGCTTGATCAGCAGACGCAAGTCGGTATTGGCGAAGCGGGAGCCGGTGATTGCGCCGAGACCGACCATCACCGCATTGACCATCCACCACGGCATCGATGCGTGAATCAGCCCCGAACCATGCAGAACCGCCGAAGCGAGCATCGCACCGAAGATCAGGCCGCCCGGAAAACGCACATAGTGCGCGACGATCGCCGCCGCGCTGGAGATCACCACCAGCAGCGCGATTTCCAGAGGCGAATCGCTCACCGCAAAACCGCGCGATTGGGGCGCGGCCGGGATCAGGCCGAACAGCGCGAGTCCGACGGGCAGAAGCGCTGTGAGAATCACCACGCGAATCGTCTGCACGATCGCGATCCCGCGCAGATCGGAATGATATTGTGTGGCATAGGCCATGACCTGCGACAGCGCGCCGGGCGCAGATCCGAACAGTCCTGAGAGCATGTCCCAGCCATGCACGGCCCGCAGATAAAGAGCGCTGCCGAACATCGCGCAGGTCATGCCGACGCAGAGCAGCACCACGCTGAGGGGCCAGGTGGCGATACCCTGCAGCGTCTCCGGCGTGACAGCACCGCCGAGCGAGATGCCGATCAGCACGAACACCACGCGGCCGAGCGGCGCCGGCATGCCCATCGGCCGTCCGGCCAGGGCCGCGATGGCCACTGCGATCATGGCGCCGGAGAGCCAGCCGGCAGGAATTTGGGCAACGGTCAGGATCGCGCCACCGATGGTTCCGACCACCAGCGTTTCGCAAAGATTTCGCATGGTCGGCCGGGACGGAAGCGCCATGAACCCGTTATGTCCAATCCGATGAACCTATCAAGCCGGGCGCTGCAACCCATATATGCCCGCAGGTCAATGCCTGGTACGCAGCCCTGACGAAAGTGGCGCGCTGATTGCCCTTTCCTCGGCGCCGCGTGTATGGTCGCGGCCCTTTTGCCGGATTCCTGAATGGCCCGAGACCAGATTGACATGACGCCAGTCGAGCGCCGCGACGAACTCGTCGCGTGGCTCGAATCGGGCTGCAAGCCGAAAGCCGAATGGCGGATCGGCACCGAACACGAGAAATTCCCGTTCACGATCCAGCGCCATGACCCCGTCCCCTATGGCGGCCCGCGCGGCATCGGCGCGCTACTCGAAGGCATGCAGCATCTGCTCGGCTGGGAGCCGATCATGGAGCGCGACAACATCATCGGGCTTCACGACGTGACCGGCGGCGGCGCGATTTCGCTCGAACCCGGCGGGCAGTTCGAATTGTCGGGCGCGCCGCTGGAGAATGTGCATCAGACCTGCGCCGAACTGATGGCGCATCTTGCGCAGGTGCGCGAGGTCGCGCGCCCCCTCGGCATCGGCTTTCTCGGACTCGGGATGAATCCGAAATGGACCCGGAGCCAGATCCCGATGATGCCCAAGGGCCGCTACCGGATCATGACTGAGTACATGCCGAAGGTCGGCAATCTCGGCCTCGACATGATGTACCGGACATGCACGGTTCAGACCAATCTCGACTTCGCGTCGGAAGCGGACATGGTCAAGAAGCTGCGGGTCTCGCTCGCGCTGCAGCCGGTCGCGACCGCCCTGTTCGCCAACTCACCCTTCACCGAAGGCAAGCCGAACGGCTTTTTGTCCTACCGCTCGGAAATCTGGCGCGACACCGATCCCGATCGCAGCGGGATGCTGCCCTGGGCATTTGAAGAGGGCATGGGTTTCGAACGCTGGGTCGATTATGCGCTCGACGTGCCGATGTATTTCATCAAGCGCGGCGACGACTATATCGACGTGTCGGGCCTGTCCTTCCGGGACCTCTTTGCCGGCAAGCTGAAGCAATTGCCGGGCGAGCGCGCGACAATTTCCGACTGGGCGAACCACATCTCGACGATCTTCCCGGAGGTGCGCCTGAAGCGCTATCTCGAGATGCGTGGCGCCGACGGCGGCCCTGGACGGCGGCTGGCTGCGCTGCCGGCCTTGTGGGTTGGCATTCTTTATGACGATTCCTCGCTCGATGCCGCCTGGGATCTGGTGAAGGGCTGGAGCGCCGACGAGCGGCAGAAGCTGCGCGACGACGTGCCGGCGCAGGGTTTCGCCGCGACCATCCGCAATCGCACCATGCTGTCGCTGGCGGAGGAGACGCTGAAGATCGCCCGCGATGGTTTGCAGCGCCGCCGCCGCATCAATGCAGGCGGCGAGGACGAAACCAAATATCTCGAACCATTGGACGATCTCGTGTCGCGCGGCACGACCCCGGCAGAGGAATTGCTGGCAAAGTATTACGGGCCATGGGCCGGCTCGGTCGAGCCGGTTTTCAGCGAGTATGCGTATTAGCAACCCACGAGGCGCCTCTTCTTGCCTCTCCCCGCTTGCGGAGAGAGGGTGGCGAGCAGCGCAAGCTGCGAGCCGGGTGAGGGGGATTCGCCGAACCTTTCTTGCATCTGCCCCTCCTCACCCGATTTGCTTCGCTGCGCTTGCAAATCGAACTCTCCCCGCAAGCGGGGAGAGGTAAGGCGATGGCGAAATCGACGCCTGCGACCGTCGCGCTTGAAAAAGCCGGCATCGCCTTCAAGCTGCACGAATACGATTACGATCCGAATGCCGAGCGCATCGGAATGCAGGCCGCCGAAGCACTCGGCGTCGCGCCGGAGCGTCTTCTGAAGACCCTGATGGCGAAAGCCGGCAATGCGGCCGTGTGCGCGCTCGTACCCTCCGATAAGGAAGTCAGCCTGAAGCGGCTCGCAGCCGCGGCCGGATCAAAGGACGCCGCGATGCTGCCGCCGGCCGAAGCTGAACGGACCACCGGCTACCATGTCGGCGGAATTTCGCCGTTCGGACAACGCAAGCGCGCTCCGGCCTTTATCGAACGGGCAGCGCTGTTGCATCGGACCGTGTTCGTGAATGGCGGGCGCCGCGGATTGCAAATCGAAATCGCTCCTGCCGATCTGGTACGCGCCATCGATGCCAAGGCGGCGGACCTGTGCTGAGGCGCGCGCGGCTGACCGCATACGATTATGCCCTGTATGCGATGGTCGTGTTGGCCTGGGGCTTCGCCTGGATCGGAATACATTTTCAGGTCGGCGTGGTCGCGCCGGATGTCTCGGTCCTGTGGCGCTTCCTGGTCGCCGGCCCCGTGCTGCTGGCGATCGCGGCGCTGCGCGGCGACCGCCTGCGCTTTGCCCTGCGCGATCATGCCATGTTCGCGCTGCTCGGCTTGCTGTTGTTCTCGCTGAACTTCCTGCTCTACTACCACGCCGCCGAAGTGCTGCCGTCGGGCCTGCTGTCGATCGCGTTCTCGCTCGCGTCGTTCTTCAACGTGTGGCTTGGCGCGCTGTTTCTCGGCACGCCGATCGACCGGCGTGTGGTCGCAGGCGGCATACTCGGGGCGGCCGGAATGGCCGCGCTGTTCTATCCGCAGTTTGCCGGGCACGCCTTTCCGCGCGGGGCGCTGATCGCGCTCGGACTGAGCCTCGCGGGCACGCTGGCATTCTGCTTCGGCAACATCGTTTCGGCGCTGCTGTCGGAGCGCAAAATTCCGGTCTTCCCGGCAACGGGTTACGGCATGTTGTACGGAACCGCCGGGCTGGCGCTGTACGCCTTCGTCAACGGGCATGCCTTCACGGTGGAATGGACCCTTCCCTATCTGGTCGGGCTGGCCTATCTCGCGCTGATCGGTTCGGTCCTGGGATTTGCTTGCTATCTCACGCTGCTCGGGCGCATCGGCGCAGATCGCGCCGCCTATGTCACGGTGCTTGGGCCCTTGGTTGCGCTCGCTGTGTCGACCGTGGTGGAGAATTTCCAGTGGACGATCGTGGCCGCATGCGGGCTCGCGGCCGTGCTTGTGGGCAATGTTCTGGTGCTGCGGCCGAGGGACCGATAGCCGCTCGGCGGTTACTCCGCCGCCTGCGCGGAGTCCGACAGATTATCGAGCGAAGACACGATGTGCTCGGCAAGCGCTTCCGCCAGCGCCGAGCTTTCATGCGGATTTCGCACCAGGCCGATGCGGCAATAGGGCAAATCCGGAAAGCCTTCTGCGGGGGTGAGGACGCGCATGCCCGGCCGCAAGGTCGACTCGGGTATGACCGAGATAGCAAGCCCTGACAGCACCGCTGCGATATAGGCCCCTGCATTCGAGCTGGTATAGATCACTCGATGTGGACGCCCCATCTTCTCCAGGCATTCGAGCGCAATCCGACGCCAGGCGCAGCTCTGCTTGCCGAGGGCCAGCGGCAGCGGATTTTCGGTATGCGTCGCGTGCCGCACTGATGTCACCCACAGCAGCCGCTCTTGCCGAAACGGCTCGGCGCTGCGCTGGTTCTCGGTCGCCGTGATGATCGCAAGGTCGAGATCGTTGGCGTCGATGCGGCGCAGCAGATCGATCGACGGCTCGCACAGCACGGTCAGTTCGACGCCGGGATAGGAGCGCGAGAAGCGCGCCATGATTTCGGGCAGATAGCGATCGGCGTAATCGTCCGGCACCCCGAGCCGTACACGGCCGGACAACTCCGGTCCTGAAAACGCAGCCAGCGCCTCGAGATTGAGCTTGACGATACGCCGCGCGTAATCGAGCAGGCGTTCGCCATCCTCGGTCAGCTTCGAGGCACGGCCATCGCGCGCGAAGATCGGCTTGTTGAGGCGCTCCTCCAGCCGCTTCATCTGCATCGAGACCGCGGACTGGGTCTTGTGAACGACGTCGGCGGCCTTGGTGAAGCTGCCTGTCTCCGCGATCGCAATGAACGTGCGGAGTTGGTCGATATCGATCAGTGCAGTCATTGGGAATCCTCAAGCGGGCCGCCGGACCCGCGCCCTTTCATCATTGATCGTGATGTTTGAGATTATAAACATTCGTTTCACTTATCAATGGGGCGATGACATATCAGCATCTGTTCAATGCAGCCGGTTCGGAAATCGGGTCGCGCAGGAAGGGATCCTGCGCGAGGTCTCCGCACCGGGATGGTTCCTGAGAGGAGCTGGTCATGACCGCAATTTGCAGTTCTCAGCCGATCCGGAGGCCGCGCCGGGAGCCGGCCCTGGTGCGTTCCGCCTTTGCCCTCGCGTTGAACGGAATGCGGAAATTCGCGCGTGTCCTGAAAAACCGGCGGCGGGCGAGGATCCTGGCCGGCATGGATGACCGCATGCTCGCCGATATCGGCCTGAATCGGAGTGACCTGCGCGATGCCTATGCGCAGCCGTTGTGGCGCGATCCCACCGATATGCTGGCCGATCGCGCGCTGGCAAAGCGATCGCGCCGCCGCAAGAGTGTTGGCGAGATGCCGATTGCAGCGCCGGGGCTGGTTCCTGACGACGGCTTTCGCGCTCCATCGACCGACCGGAAGGCCCGCCATATCATCTGATCGCGTTCGTCCGGCCCTGCCCAGCCGGCCGATCGATCCGCAGGGCGTGTGTCCCCTCGCACGGCGCGGATCAAGCGCCCGTCCGGTCCCTCCGGCGGGCGCTTTATCGTCGTGCGGGACCGAATGGCTGGTTCAGCGCTTTCTGGGTCAGACCGCGACGATCCTTCACGACGCCGATCGGCACGCCGAGCCGCGTGATGGTGGCGATCACGCGACCGTCGACCAGGCGGTCGCAGTTCATCTGGGTCGGCGCGATGAAGAAGTCTGCCTCCAGCCAGCCCGGCTGCGCCTTGAGACGGCCATCGGCGTAATTGTCGAAGGAGAATTTCTCACCGCACACGCCGACCGAATAGGTCCGCTGCGACGGCTCTTTTGCCAATCCGAGATAGTCGTGCAGCGCGCGCACCGCCTCCGGCATCATGTTGACCCAATAGTCCATCTCGTAGCGCCGCGCGGCGCCTTCGAGGCCACCGACCAGCGCGTTGTAGAACATGTATTCGTAGGGATGCAGGCGGACCAGCACACTCGCATTCCACGCGAAGGCGAGTGACAGCGCGATGGCGGTGCCGGCGGCAAGCCATCGGCGCGGCGAAGCTGCGGTGAGGACGGCGTCGAACCCGATGCCGGCGAGCACCGACAGCAATGGCACCACGAACAGGAAATGCCGCATGCCGGTAAAGGCCGGCCCTTCCGCCATCGCTTCGCACAAGACCGGGAAAATCGCGGCGAAAGCGACGAACCCGGTTTCGAGATGGCGTCTTTCGAGCTTCGATGGCCCGTTGGTAAAAAGCGCCAGGATCGACGCCGCGAGCGCGCACAGCGCGCCGGCATAGACCACGAGCGGAAGCTTGATCAGCAGATAGAACGGGACGTACCACCACGGCACGTCGGCCATCGGAAAGATTTCGCCGGCGATGATGGTGCGGATTTCGTAGTGGAAATGCGCGAACGAGAAGATCGCACGCAGCGGGTTGAGCGGCGACAGCGCCGCCCACGGCCACGACACAATCATGATGAGATAGCCGATCAGTACGGCCGGGGCGAACCATAACGCGGATTTCGCCGCAAAGGCTGCGGTCTCCGTAAGACGGACCGGACGGGGAACGGACATCAGGACGATCAGCCCCGCATAGCCCAGCAGCAACAGGCCCATCGCCCGCAGCCCGGTCGCCGCACCGAGCATCAGGCCGAATCCGATAACGTCGATCCAGCGCGGGCTTGGCAGGTCGCGGCCGGCGCGCAGCAGGAAATAGATCGCGCCGATCATCGCGGCCGCGAACGGTACATCCTTGGTGTGATTGAACATGCCGCCGAAATACGGTCCACAGACCGCAAGCGCGACCAGCGCGATCAGGCCCGCGCGCGGGCCTGCAATCAGGCGCGCGGTTGCAAAGGCGCCTGCGATTCCGGCGATGCCGATCATCGCCGAGAGGAAGTGGCGGATCAGGAACGGATCGAACGGCAGCAGGTTCGTGAGGCCAACCGCGAAAATATCGAACAGGCCGCCATAGAGATAAAGATTGCTGTAATTGAACAACGCCGTGTCGCGAAAGCCACTGGCGTAGTAATTGACGATCAGTTCACCATAGCGATGCTGGACCTCCTCGTCGTTGGAGATCCCGTAATCGCGAAAAATCAGCACAGCGGCGACAAACAGCGCGCCCAGGATCACGAGCGACACACGATCGGCACCGCTCAAACGCCAGCCGGCACTCGGCACATCCCCATCCATGATGGAACTTTGCAGAGCGGCGGGCGGTTGTCATGCTGCTGCGCACAAAAGACGCTTTTCAACAGGATCGAGGCTTGGACGTTCACGACTTCGCGTCCGCAGCAATCCGTCCTCGCATGGCCGTGGCCGAGCCCCTATCATGCCGCCGACTGAATTTTTGGGATTTCGGGCAGGGAATGCACCGCCGGCTGGTGACGGCTGCAATCTGTTTCATGGCGCTGATGGCCGGGGTGACAGGCGCCCGCGCGCAGGTCGGTTTCGATCGTCCCGGCGGCGACTACAGCAGCGCTCCGGTTCGCAGCGGCGATCCCGCGGCCTGTGCCGCGCGTTGCGACCGCGACAATCGCTGTCGGGCATGGAGCTTCTCCTATCCGCGGACAGTCGCGCGCGATGCCCTGTGCCGTCTGAAGAACAAGGTCACCGCGGCCAAGGAGGACAGCTGCTGCGTCTCGGGTATCCGCGGGGCCGCTCTTCTTGTGCCCAAGATGGAGTCACGGGAATTCTCCATTGATCGCACCGGGGGCGATTACCGGGCTTTCGATATCGCACCGGACACGACCGGGGCGTCCTGCGCCGAAGCGTGCCAGGCAGACCCGAGATGCCGCGCCTTCACCTATATCCGGCCGGGCTATGGCGGCGCGTCGGCGCGTTGTCATCTCAAGGACCGCATCACCCGTCCGCGCCGCAAACCCTGCTGCATATCCGGCGTCCTGCGTTAGAAGCGGAGCGGAAACCACGAGGTGACGACATGAAACGCTATGTGCTTGCAGCCGCTGCTGCCGCCGTTGCGTGCGGTGGCGCCGCCGCCCATCACGGCTGGGGCAGCTACGATGCGTCAAAGCCGATTACGGTCAACGGCGCGATCCTGACCTCGAAATACGAAAACCCGCACGCGACCATCACCGTCAAGGCGCCCGACCGGGTATGGACGGTCACGCTCGCACCGACCTTCCGGATGATCAATCGCGGCGCCACCAAGGAGATGGTCGCGGTCGGAAAGACCGTGTCGGCCTATGGTTACGTGTCGACCGTCGAAGAGAACGAAATGCGCGCCGAACGCATCACCGTGGATGGCAAGACCATCGAGATGCGCTGATGACGGAGGCCGCGCCGGCGATATTCGTCGCCTTAGAGGGATCCGCTTTTGCCGCCGCCGTGCGGCAATCGCCCTATGCGTATATGGCGGCGAATGTCGCGCATATTCTCTCCCTGATGGTGTTCTTCGGCGCAGTCGCGGTGATGGACCTGCGGCTCGTCGGCTTTTTCCACGCGACCTCGCCGGGCAGCATGCTGCGCCGGGCGCGTCTCATTGCAATTCTGGGCTTCTGCGGCCTGGTCGCCTCGGGCACCGTGCTGTTCGTCGCGGAAGCGAGCCACATCGTCCTGAATCAGGTCTTTCAGATCAAGATGCTTCTGATCGCGCTGGCACTCGCCAATATCACCTGGTTCGAATATGCGGTGGCGCCGCGCGTCCGGGATCTGCGGCCGCACACACCGCTTCCGGCGCGTGCGCGTTTCATCGGGGTGACGTCGATCGCGATCTGGCTCGCGGTCGCGGCCTGCGGACGGCTGATCGCGTATTTCTGAAAGCCGATGTCTTCGGTCACCGGCGGGGCCGGCTACCCCGTCCCGCCAACCGTGATCCGGTCCATCCGCAGCGTCGGCTGGCCGACGCCGACCGGTACGCCCTGGCCGTTCTTGCCGCAGGTACCGATCCCGTGGTCCAGCGCGAGATCGTTGCCGATCATCGAGATGCGATGCAGATCGGTCGGGCCGTTGCCGATCAGCATGGCGCCTTTCACCGGTGCGCCGATCTTGCCGTTCTCGATCTTGTAGGCCTCCGTGCACTGGAACACGTATTTGCCGGAGGTGATGTCGACCTGGCCGCCGCCGAAATTCACGGCATAGATGCCGTTCTTCACCGAGGCGATGATCTCGCCCGGCTCGCGGTCGCCGGCCAGCATGTAGGTGTTAGTCATGCGCGGCATCGGCACATGCGCGTAGGATTCGCGACGGCCGTTGCCGGTCGGCGTCATGTTCATCAGCCGGGCATTCTGCCGGTCTTGCATATAGCCGACCAGCTTGCCGTCCTCGATCAGCACGGTCTTGTTGGTCGGGGTGCCTTCGTCGTCGATCGAGAGCGAGCCGCGGCGCGATTGGATCGTGCCGTCGTCGAGCACCGTCACGCCCTTGGCGGCGACCTGCTGCCCCATCAGTCCGGCAAAGGCCGAGGTGCCCTTGCGGTTGAAGTCGCCTTCAAGGCCATGGCCGACCGCCTCGTGCAGCATCACGCCCGGCCAGCCGGCCGCCAGGACGACGTCCATTTCGCCGGCGGGGGCCGGCACCGATTCGAGGTTCACCAGCGCCTGCCGGACGGCATCATCGACTGCGCCGCGCCAGGCTTGCGTCTCGATGAAGCGCGCATAGCCCTCCCGGCCGCCATAGCCGTACCCGCCGGTCTCCTGCCGGTCCCCCTCGCCGGCGACCACCGACACATTCACGCGGACCATGGGGCGGATGTCTCGATAGGTCTCGCCGTCGGCTCGCAGGATTTCCACGACTTGCCATGAAGCCCCAAGGCTTGCGCTGACCTGACGCACCCGCGGGTCTCTGGCCCGCGCATAGGCGTCGATCTCCTGCAGGAGCTTCACCTTCGCTTCGAAGCCGGGCGCGTCGAGGGGATTTTCGTCACCATACAGGCGAACGTTGGTCCGGCCGGGCGCATCGGAATATCGGCCGCCATAGCCCCCCTTTACCGCCCGCACCGCATCGGCCGCGCGAATCAGCGCGGCCTCCGACAGGTCGGAGGCATGGGCATAGCCGACCGCCTCGCCCTTGACCGCGCGCAGGCCGAAACCCTGGGCGGTATCGTAAGTCGCCTGTTTCAGCCGGCCATTATCGAAACCGAGGGCTTCTGACTGGCGGTATTCAAGGAAAAGTTCGCCGTCGTCGGCGCCTTCGAGGCCGTTCGACAGAATTGAGCGGACGCGCGCGCGGTCGAGACCGGCGCGGTCGATGAGCGAGGACGCGGAGGATGTGTCGGTCATCCTCGCAAGATAGTGCGGAATCCGGGAAATCGCGAGGCGGCCCAATCTTTCCTGACAGGCCGCGACGACTCACGCCAGCATTCAGCGCGCAGGATGGTCGAGCGATAGCCCGTCGCCGGGGTCAAGCGCAGCGCGATCCGGGTCCTCTCGCAACGCGAAGCTGCCCCGGATTTCGTTCCGCTCCATCCGGGCTACGGCTCTACCCTTCCCTCTCCCGCATCCGTGCATGCTCGCGCCAGCGGCGCGATCTTCGGCTGCCGCGCGGCGGCAGGTCCTTCTCGGGCGGCCGCGCGCGGTTGGCCAGGTAGTCCTCGACCGCCGCGCGCGGGGCGCGGGAAAGGTCGACGCCGCCCATGCAGAGCTCCGCGATCGGGCGCGACGGCCCCTCCGGCGGCATCTCGTCCGGCCGCCGTTTCGGCCGGCGCCTGGGCAGGGCGGCGAGCCGCGCCATGTTGAGGAGTTCCAGCGCCTCGCCGAGCTTGACCGGGTCGACGCAGCCGCTCGCCTCCAGTTCGCGGGCGTGGCGCTCGGCGAGCGCGTGGAGGCGCGCCCCCAGCATGCGGCGCTTGAGCTTCGCGGTGGCGCGCGCCGCCGGAATCGTGTCGCTGGCGCGTGGCGCAAATGGCGGCCGCGTCCAGCCCCCGTCGCGCTTCCAGTTGGAAATGCTGCCGGTGCTGACGCCGGTCCGGCCTGCGATCTGCTGGTAGTTCAGTGTGCTCTGCTCAATGAGTCGGCGCACCGCCGCGACCGTGGCGTCGGTGTGCGGCTGCCGTGGCCCATACCGCCCGACCACGGCGGCCGGGTCGTCATGATCGGGCCGCACGCCGAGGCGGACGATGGGAGAACGAGGATGAAAGGGGTAAAGGCGCATTGAAGGAATATAAACCTAGTGTCGCCGCGTCGCAAGGGGCTACAGAGAGGGTTTGTCGCTGTAGGGGTAGGCCCGGCTTCCGACACGAGGATCAAAACGGACATTCGCGAGAGCGGGTCAGATCGGCGGCAGTTTCAGCCAGGCCGCGAGCGCGCTCAGCACCAGATTGACCGCCAGAGCGGACAGCAGCAGCCCCATGATCCGACGCAGCAGCTGGGTGACGCCGCTGCCGGTCAACCGCTCGATCCGGTCGCCGGCGAGAAAAATGACCAGCAATCCGGCGAGGGCAGTCGCAAGGGCGCCCACCGTGATGGCCTGTTCCGCAAGAGAATGACGATTGTTGTCCATCAAGAGGACAATCGTGAGCATGGCGCCGGGACCGGCGATGATCGGGGTTGCGAGCGGATAGACCGCGACCGCCATGACCGCATCGCGCCGCGCTGCGGCGCCGCGTTTGGCCGGCGCTTTGATCGCATGCGCGGCATCGCCGAGCACCATCGATACCGCAAACAGAAACAGCACGATCCCGCCGGCAATCTGGAAGGAGAGCAGCGAAATCCCCATGGCCGTGAGCAGAAACTGGCCGGCCAGCCCGAACACGGTCAGGATGACGAAGGCCATCAGCACGGATATCGCCGCGGCGCGGCGCCGCTCCGCGGCGTTGAAATCGGCGGTGGCGCCCATGAACATGGGCAGATGGCTGACCGGATCGACGACCGCCCAGAGCGTCAGCAATTGCGTCAGAAACAGCGTCTGATCGGGGAGCATCGGCCGCCTTCTCAACCGGAGGGGCTACGGCAGCTTGTCGAAGCCTTCGCCGAAGCCCTTCAGCGCCATCGGAAATCCGATCCCCTCTTCCGGCGTCTGGAAGATGATGAAGGTGGCGGTCTGGCCGCTCCGCAGCTGCTTCATGAGGTTGTCGTCCATCACCACCTCGGCGACGCAGCCATTCGGCAGGCAGCGCACGAACCCGGCCCGACCAATATCCGTGTTGTCGATCTTCAGCCCCAGTCCGGAGGGCAGGAGCACGCCAAGGGGAGCGATGACCCGCATCAACCGGCTCTTGTTGTCGGCGGTTTTCAGCACGATCACCGTCAGGCCGATATTGGCGCGGTCCTCGGCGGTGACGCTCTGGATCAGCGCGCATTGCTCGGCCTGTGCGCCTGGCGGCGTGTCGCAGCGAATCTGCCAGTCGGCATGGACCGACTTGACTGCGCCCTGCGCTTTCGCATGCCCGGTCTGCGACAAAGCGATAGCCAGAATTCCGGCAAGCCGAACCAGTTTGGCAAGCCTCGCGGGTCGTAACATCAGCATATGACCGTCCTGGCCTCGGGGGTCGTGTTGACGGCGACGGCAATTTGGGCCGAATCGCCGTTTGCGGCGACAGCGCACGGTGGCACCACGCGAACCGGGCGCTGTCAAGCAGGCACAGAACGGTGAAAAAGCGCCCTTTTCTGGCCGAATAGTGCTAATCTGCAACCGCCGGTGGGACGGGCGGAATGTCTCATTGCTTCAATGCGCAGCCGCATTGCGAGGCGGGCGGAATTATGGTTTGAGAGGCCGGGATTTTCCCGAAATCCTGGCGTGCATCGCCGTTTCCGCGGGCCTGTTGGCCTTGGCGATTCGCGCGCAATCAAGGCTGCCGCTATCCGTAAATGCGCGAAGTTGGCTGCCGCTACGGCCGATTTGTCGAAGGAGCGAAGACGACATGCGGGTGCAGAAATTCTTGGTCGCGGCAGCGAGCGCTGCGGCAGCCCTGGTCCCCATGACAGCGATGGCCGGGCTTGGACAGCCCTCGCCCTGGCAGATCGGTTTCCAGCAGGCTGCGTCGCCGATCATGGAGCAGATCGCCTGGTTTCACGACTTCCTGCTGGTGATCATCACGCTGATCACCGTGTTCGTGCTGGTGCTGCTCGTGGTCGTCATCGTCAAGTTCAACGCGCGCGCCAATCCGGTCCCGTCCAAGACCACGCACAACACGCTGATCGAAGTGATCTGGACCGTGGTTCCGGTGATGATCCTGGTGGCGATCGCTATCCCGTCGTTCCGCCTGCTGTTCGACCAGCTCACCATTCCGCCGGCCGAAGTGACCATCAAGGCAACCGGAAAGCAGTGGTTCTGGACCTACGACTATCCGGACAACGGCTTTTCCTTCGATTCGCTGATGCTGCAGGACGCTGACCGCAAGCCGGGCCAGCCGCGCCTGCTCGCGGTCGACAACGAGGTCGTGGTGCCCGTGAACAAGGTGATCCGGGTGCAGGTGATCGGCGGCGACGTGATCCATGCTTTCGCGGTGCCATCTTTTGGCATCAAGATCGACGCGGTGCCCGGCCGTCTCAACGAGACCTGGTTCCGCGCAACGCGCGAGGGCGTCTATTACGGCCAGTGCTCCGAACTGTGCGGCAAGGATCATGCATTCATGCCGATCACGGTCCGGGTGGTGAACGACCGCGAATACGCGGCCTGGCTCGATGAGGCGAAGAAGAAGTTCGCGAACACGCCGAACCGCGAAGACGGCATAGCCGTTGCGGCCAAGGACGCGCCGAACGCGCAATAAGCAGAGAGCGCGGCGAGGCCGGAACACGTATCAGAAAGTGAATATGTGTGCCATCTGAGCCGCGAACCGAGAAGAACTGAAGGGTAAGATCATGGCAGCCACGCCGCATACTGACGCCCATGCCGACCATCCCGCGCATGATGTGCACGATCATCCGACCGGATGGCGGCGCTTCGTCTATTCGACGAACCACAAGGACATCGGCACGATGTATCTCGTGTTCGCGATCATCGCGGGCTTGATCGGTGGCGTCATGTCGATCGCCATGCGGCTCGAACTGCAAGAGCCCGGCATGCAAATCTTTGCCGACGCGCATCTCTTCAATGTCTTCACGACTGCGCACGGCCTGATCATGATCTTCTTCATGGTCATGCCGGCGATGATCGGCGGCTTCGGCAACTGGATCGTGCCGCTGATGATCGGCGCACCGGACATGGCGTTTCCGCGCATGAACAATATTTCGTTCTGGTTGCTGCCGGCCGCGCTTGCGCTCCTGCTCATCTCGCTGTTCGTCGAGGGTGAACCGGGCGCGCCCGGCGTCGGCGGCGGCTGGACGCTCTATCCGCCGCTTTCGACATCGGGACATCCCGGGCCTGCAGTCGATTTCGCGATCCTTTCGGTGCACATCGCGGGCGCGTCATCGATCCTCGGCGCCATCAACTTCATCACCACAATCTTCAACATGCGCGCGCCGGGCATGACCCTGCACAAGATGCCCCTGTTCGTCTGGGCGATCCTGGTGACGGTGTTCCTGCTACTGATCGCGCTGCCGGTGCTTGCCGGTGCGATCACCATGCTGCTGACCGACCGCAATTTCGGCACGACGTTCTTCTCGCCGGACGGCGGCGGCGACCCGATCCTGTACCAGCATTTGTTCTGGTTCTTCGGCCATCCGGAAGTGTACATCCTGATCCTTCCGGGCTTCGGCATCGCCAGCCAGATCATCGCCACGTTCTCGCGCAAGCCGGTCTTCGGATATCTCGGCATGGCCTATGCGATGGTGGCGATCGGCGGGATCGGCTTCGTCGTGTGGGCGCACCACATGTACACGGTCGGCATGAACACCGCGACGCAGGCCTATTTCGTCGCAGCGACAATGGTCATCGCCGTCCCGACCGGCGTGAAGGTCTTCTCCTGGGTTGCCACCATGTGGGGCGGTTCCATTGAGTTCCGCACGCCGATGCTGTGGGCGATCGGCATGATCTTCCTCTTCACCATCGGCGGCGTCACCGGCGTCGTGCTCGCCAATGCCGGCCTCGATCGCTCGATGCACGACACCTATTACGTCGTTGCGCACTTCCACTATGTGCTGTCGATGGGCGCGGTGTTCACCATCTTCGCGGGCTGGTATTACTGGTTTCCGAAGATCACCGGCTATATGTACAGCGAGACGATCGGAAAGCTGCACTTCTGGGTGACCTTCATCGGCGTCAACATCCTGTTCTTCCCGCAGCACTTCCTCGGTCTTGCCGGCATGCCGCGCCGCATCGCGGACTATCCGGACGCCTATGTCGGCTGGAACTTTGTCTCCTCGATCGGCTCGTACATCTCGGCTTTCGGCCTCCTGATCTTCTTCTACGGGATGGTGGTCGCATTCTCCCGCAAGGTAAGGGCCGCCGACAATCCGTGGGGTCCTGGGGCGACCACGCTGGAATGGACGCTGTCGTCGCCGCCGCCGTTCCATCAGTTCGAGGTCCTGCCGAGGATCAAGTGATCTTCATCCGGTGATGATCTGATCATGTCGATGCAAAGCGAAATCACACACATTGCTTCGCCGCTCCCCGCGGCGAATGCCGGTGCGCAGGCCGTCCCCAGTCTTGCGACGCCACGCGACTATTTCGAGCTCTTGAAGCCGCGCGTGATGTCGCTTGTGGTGTTCACGGCCCTTGTCGGCATGATTTCCGCACCAGGTTCGATCAATCCGGTGCTCGGCTTCACGGCGCTGCTGTTCATCGCCATCGGCGCCGGCGCCTCCGGCGCGCTCAACATGTGGTACGAGGCCGATATCGACGCCAAGATGTCGCGCACTGCCAAGCGGCCGATCCCGCAGGGCGTCATCGCACCCGGAGAAGTTCTGGGTTTTGCGCTGTTCCTCGCGGTCTTCTCGGTCGTTGCTCTGGGATTGCTCGTCAATCTTCTGTCGGCCGCCCTGCTCGCCTTCACCATCTTCTTCTATGCGGTGATCTACTCGATCTGGCTCAAGCCCTCGACGCCGCAGAACATCGTGATCGGCGGCGCGGCCGGCGCCTTCCCGCCGGTGATCGGCTGGGCGGCGACCTCCGGCAGCGTCGCGCTCGAGCCGGTGCTGATGTTCCTGATCATCTTCGTTTGGACGCCGCCGCATTTCTGGGCGCTGGCGCTCATCCGCGCCGACGAATATGCGCGCGCCGGCATTCCGATGCTGCCGGTGGTCGCGGGCGACCGCGCGACCCGCAGGCAGATCCTGCTCTATTCCTGGCTGCTGGCGCCGGTTGGCGTCCTACCCTGGCTGTTCGGCTATGCCAGCCTGCTCTATGCCGCGACCGCGATCCTCTGCGGCGCGCTGTTCGTGCTGTCAGCGCTCCGCCTGAGCAAGGCGTCCGACGGCGCGGCCACCGAAAAGGCGGCCAAGCACCTGTTCGGCTTCTCGATCCTCTATCTGTTCGTGCTGTTCGCCGTGCTGCTCGTCGAAAAGGCCGCCGGCTGGTCGTTCGGGCAACTCGTATGGTGACCGCGGTGGATGAACAGCGCGATCAGAAAGGCATCGTCCTTACGCCCGAACAGCAGAAGGCGCGGCGCCAGCGCTCGATCGCGCTCGCCATCCTGCTCGGGCTTCTCGTCGTGTTGTTCTATGTGGTGACGCTGGTGAAAGGCCCCGGCGTCCTCAACCGGCCGCTTTGACATGACCACCCAGCCCAATCGTTCATCCAGCAAGCGTGACGCCCTGGTTGCCGGCGCCTGCGGCGCCTTTGTCGCGCTGATGATTGGCGCAGCCTATGCCTCGGTCCCGCTCTACGACTGGTTCTGCCGCGTTACCGGCTTCAACGGCACCGCCCAGGTCGCGACCGCCGCGCCGAGCGAGATGCTGGACCGCACGGTCACGGTCCGTTTCGACGCCAATATCGCGCCCGGCCTGCCATGGAAGTTCAAGCCCGAGCAAAATGAGATCAAGGCGCGCCTCGGTGAAGTAGTCACTGTGAATTACACCGTGATCAACACCGTCGCCCGCGAGACCCACGGCGTCGCCGGCTATAACGTGACCCCGCTCGCCTGGGGCGCCTATTTCCACAAGATCAACTGCTTCTGCTTCACCGATCAGGCGATGAAGCCGGGCGAGACGCGTGCGATGACCGTCGTATTCTATGTCGATCCCGCTCTGGCCACCGATCCGGACGCGCGAGACGAGCTGAATATGACGCTGTCATACACATTCTACCCGCAGCGCGAGCCGCAGCCGGTCGCCACGACCGGCTCCGCGCCCGCCGGACGCATCTGAGGAGCACGATCCGGAAAGCGGGGCACCGGTTTTCGGCACGATCGTGCTGCAATCGTTAAATCGCGAGGCGCCGGTCGCGCCCGCACAGGACCGAGACGGAGACTGAAGACATGGCCGGGGGTCACACCAAACATCACGATTATCATCTCGTGAATCCGAGTCCCTGGCCGGTGGTCGGCTCGGTCTCGGCCTTCGTGATGGCGATCGGTGGTATCTTCTGGATGCACAACATGTTCGCCCTCGCCCCGCTGGTATTCGCCGCGGGCGTGATCGGCGTCCTTTACACCATGGCGGGCTGGTGGCGCGACGTCATCCAGGAGGCGGAGCAGGGCGATCACACCCGCGTCGTGCAGATTCACCACCGTTACGGGATGATCCTGTTCATCTGGTCGGAGGTGATGTTCTTCGTCGCCTGGTTCTGGGCCTATTTCAACGTGGCGCTGTTTCCGGGCGACACCCAGCAGTTCATGCGCGCCGAATTCCTGGGGGGCGTGTGGCCACCCAGTAACGTCGAGACCTTCGACCCCTGGCACCTGCCACTGCTCAACACGCTGATCCTGCTGACCTCCGGAACCACCGTCACCTGGGCGCATCATGCGCTGCTGGAAGGAGACCGCGAGTCGGTGAAGAAGGGACTGTGGCTGACGGTCCTCCTCGGCGCCGTGTTTACCTGCGTGCAGGCCTACGAGTACGCCCACGCCGCCTTCGGCTTCAAGGGCAACATCTATGGCGCCACCTTCTTCATGGCGACCGGCTTCCACGGCTTCCACGTGCTGATCGGCACCATCTTCCTGTCGGTCTGCCTGCTGCGGGTCTATGCCGGCCACTTCACGCCCAAGCAGCATCTCGGCTTCGAATTTGCCGCCTGGTACTGGCATTTCGTCGACGTGGTGTGGATCTTCCTGTTTGCCTGCATCTATGTCTGGGGCTATGGCGGCCCGGTTGCCGGCGGCGGCAGTCATTGACGCGGCGACACACCCTCACGATCGAGAAAGGCGGCTCCGGCCGCCTTTTTCTTTGTCTGCGGGCGGCCCCTTGCCAGCACTGGCGCCGCTCGGAAGCGCCGGAAACATAAAAAGCGATCGATCGGGCTAGCCGGTCTTTATCGGTTCGTCGGTAAATGTGCCGCCATGTTCGGCAGCCTCCGCATGTCGCTTCCGGCACCGGAAGTGACCTTCACGCTCGCATTCCTGATTCTCCTGCTCGCGGTCTCGGCCGCGCTGGGGCTGCCGATTTCCTATCCGAGCGTTGGCAGCGCCTCCTTCGTGGGCATTCATTACCTGTATCCCATGGCTGGAGTCGGTATCTGGGGCGCCTTCGCGTTTCTGGGGCAAAGGAGATCGCTTGCGCGCGTATTCCTGATCGCCCTGCCCTGCTACGCAGCCGTTCTGTTCGCCCATTTCAACTTCAAGCTCTGGCTGCCGCATATCAATCCGAACCTGTATGACGGTTTCTACTGGGAGACCGATCAGTTCATGCGGCCCCTTGTCGATGCATGCATGCTGATCCGAGGCTTCATCGATCCGATCATTCCGGTCGATGGCAACTTCTACATGTTCGGCTTCATCGCGCTGTTTTACATCAGCTTCTGCTATCATGCGCTGTGGACTCCGGATCGCTTCCGGCAACTGTTTCTGGCGGCGCTGCTGTTTCAGGGTCTGGGCACGCTGGCTTATCTGCCCTTCCCGGCCCTTGGACCGTTCATTTACGAACCGGGCCTCGGCGCCGCCGCGGCGAGCGCGCAGCAGAACATGCTGACATTCTACGAGGCCTCGGTCGCCCATGGCCCGGCCTGGCTCGCTGCGAACGGGCCGGCCCATTTCACCGCCGGACTCGCCGCAATGCCGTCGCTGCATTCCGGCGGCGCATTTCTGTTCTTTCTGTTTGCGTGGAAATACGGGCGGATTCTGGTGCCGCTCTATGCCTTCCTTTTGACATTCATCATGATCGCGGCCGTGGCGACGCGATGGCACTATCTGATCGACATCCCGCCCGGACTGGCCCTCGGCTGGCTGTCGATCTGGCTCGCGGAAAAGCTGGCGCCGGCGCAAAACTGGCAGGGCGAGCCGGCTTTGGACACCCGGCCCGCCCCTGTCGCACCGTAGTGCGTCAGCCGCATTGACCTGCGCTTGAAACCATCAGCGCCTGTGTGTCATGCGCCCCGGGGCATCCGGTAAGCTGCCCAGACGCTCGCGTCGTGTGGATAGCCCGACTGGCTGACTGCAACTGCCGTTCGCAGCGGACCGGCCTTGCAGCGATGCGGGTTACGTCCTGCGCCAACCCGCCCTACATTGCGGTTCGCACGCCGCAACGGAAAGCCATGACCGCACCGTCTGTCCCTACCGCCGCCTTCACCTGCCGCTGCCCGCGATGCGGCGAAGGCAAGCTGTTCCAAGGCTTTCTGACGCTTCGCCCGCGCTGCGAGAGCTGCGGCCTCGACTATGGCGCGTTCGAATCCGGCGACGGCCCGGCGGTGTTCATCATCCTCGGGGCCGGTTTCATCGTGGTGTTTGCCGCGCTGCTGATGGAAGTGCTGTATCGGCCCCCCTTCTACGTGCATGCGCTGCTGTGGCTGCCGCTGATCCTGATCGTCACGCTGCTGCCGCTGCGCTTCATCAAGGCGACAATGATCGCCCTGCAATATCGCAACAAGGCCGCCGAGGGCCGCATCGACATGCGTCAATCCGAGTTGCGCGAGCCGAAATGACCGCCACGCGTCCCTTTTGGCGGCGGATTCTCGTTCCGGGACTCTTAACGCTTGTCAGCCTCGCGATCCTGATCTCGCTCGGCATCTGGCAATTGCAGCGCAAGGAATGGAAAGAGAATCTGATCGCAACGCTCGATGCGCAGCTCAAGGCGCAACCGGCGCCGCTCCCGCCAGCATCTGAATGGCCGGCCCTCAATCGGGAGAACTCGGAATTTCGCCGCGTCACATTGCAGGCCGAGGCGGTCGCGACGTCAAGCCCGGTCTACCTCTACACGGGCGCGTCGGCACTGCGCACCGATGTCAAGCAGCCGGGCTATTTCGTGTTTGCGCCTGCAAGGCTGCCGGACGGACGAACGGTCGTGGTCAATCACGGCTACGTGCCGCTCGATCGCAAGGTGGAGCCTGCTGCCGGACCTGAGAAGATCACGGGCTATATCCGCTGGCCGGAATCGCCCGGCTGGTTCGTTTCGGCGCACGATTCCAAGGGCGACATCTGGTTCGTGCGCGATCCGGTAGCGATGGCGAAGGCGCGCGGCTGGGGCGAGGTCGCCCCCTTCTATATCGATCAGGAAGCCCCGCTGCCGCCGGAGGGATTTCCGAAACCAGGGCCGCTCGCCGTCAAATTGCGGAACGACCATCTCGGCTACGCCCTGACCTGGTTCGGCCTTGCCGCATCGCTGCTGGCGGTATTCCTGGCTTGGGCGGCACGGGAACGGTATAATAAAACCTCATGAATTCCTCGCGATTGGTACCATAGAACCGCGAGACGCGTCCGGGCTTCCTTGTGGAAGCGCTCCCGAACCACTAGTCTAATAGCCGTATCGGCGTTTCCCGCATTTGGGAAATCTCCCGTAAATCAATAGCTTACGAATGCCCGCGCCTGTGGACAGCTCTACCGGTGGCGGGTTCAGGGAGCAGCATTGCAATACGTGTCGACGCGCGGCGAAGCCCCGTCACTTGGCTTCATCGATGTAGCGCTTGCGGGACTCGCGCGCGACGGCGGACTCTATGTGCCGCACAGCTGGCCGCACATTTCGGCGGACACCATCGCCTCCTTTGCCGGCCGGCCTTATGCCGAGATCGCGGTCGAGGTGATCCGCCCGTTCACCGGCGATCAGATCAGCATCCATGAGCTGTCGCGGATTGCGCGCGAGGCGTATGGGACGTTCCGTCACCCGGCGGTGGCGCCGCTGACGCAAGTCGACGCCAACACCTTCCTGCTGGAGCTGTTTCACGGTCCGACGCTCGCCTTCAAGGACCTGGCAATGCAGTTCCTGGCGCGGCTGATGGACTATGCGCTGGAGCAGCGTGGCGAGCGCGTCACCATCGCGGTCGCGACCTCCGGTGACACCGGCGGCGCGGCGGTCGAAGCGTTTCGCGGACGCAATCGCATCGATCTCGTGGTGCTGTTTCCCGAGGGCCGCGTCTCCGACGTGCAGCGCCGGATGATGACCACCGCGGGCGATACCAATATCCACGCGGTCGCGGTCAGGGGCACATTCGACGATTGCCAGGCGCTGGTGAAAGGCATGTTCAACCACCACGCCTTTGCCGATCGCGTGCGGCTGGCCGGCGTGAATTCGATCAACTGGGCGCGCATTGTCGCGCAGGCGGTCTATTACTTCACCGCGGCGGTCGCGCTCGGGGCGCCGCACCGCAAGGTCGCCTTCACGGTGCCGACCGGGAATTTCGGCGATATCTTCGCAGGTCACGTCGCGCGCAGCATGGGCCTGCCGATCGATCGCCTGGTGATCGCGACCAATGTCAACGACATCCTGGTGCGCACGCTGACCACCGGCGCCTATGAGCCGCGCGAGGTGATCGCGACATCGTCTCCCTCGATGGACATCCAGGTCTCATCGAATTTCGAGCGCCTGCTGTTCGAGGCCTATGGTCGCGACAGTGCCGCGGTCCGCGCGCTGATGACGGGCTTCGCACAATCGAAGCGCTTCGAGATCGCGCACGGTCCGCTTGCGGCGATCCGCGCGGGCTTTGCCGCGGGGCGCGCCGACGAGGACGAGGTGGCGGCCGTCATGCGCACGGCGCTGCGCGAGACCGGCCATTTCGTCGATCCGCATACCGCGGTCGGCATCGCGGTCGCCGAGAAGGAACCGCGCGATCCGGCTTTGCCGATGATCGTGCTGTCGACCGCACATGCGGCCAAATTTCCCGACGCGGTCGAAGCCGCCTGTGGCGCGCGGCCGCCCTTGCCGGACTGGCTGTCCGGCCTGAATGAGCGGCGCGAGCACGTCACCGTGCTGCCGCCCGAGCCCAAAGAGATCGAGCGTTTTGTGTTGGCGGCCGCACGGGCCGCGCGTGAAGGAGCCGCCGCATGAGTGTCGAAGTCACCCGCCTGCCGTCCGGACTGACCGTTGTGACGGATGCCATGCCGCATCTGGAATCGGCCTCGCTCGGCGTCTGGGTCGGGGCCGGCAGCCGCGACGAGCTTGGCGACGAGCACGGCATCTCGCACCTGCTCGAACACATGGCCTTCAAGGGCACGAAGCTGCGCACCGCGCGCCAGATCGCCGAGGAGATCGAGGCGGTCGGCGGCGATCTCAATGCCGCGACCTCGATCGAAACCACCACTTATTATGCGCGGGTGCTGCGGGCCGACGTGCCGCTCGCGCTCGACGTGCTGTCCGACATCCTCACCAATCCGGCCTTCGATCCGGAGGAATTGTCGCGCGAGCAGAATGTCATCATCCAGGAGATCGGCGCCTCCGAAGACACGCCGGACGACATCGTGTTCGATCACCTGCAGCGCTGCGCCTTCCCCGATCAGGCGATCGGCCGGCCGGTGCTCGGCACCCGCGACAGCGTGCGTTCGATCAATGCGAACCGGCTGCGTCAGTATCTCGCGCGCAATTACGGCGGGCCCGACATGGTGATCGCAGCCTCGGGCTCGGTGGAGCATGGCCTGATCGTCGATGAAGCCGAGCGGCTGTTCGCCGGCTTCGGCGGCTCGGAGCGGCATGCGCGCGAGCCGGCGCGGTTCGTCGGCGGCACTTATATCGAGCGCCAGGACCTCGAACAGGCCCATCTCGCGCTGGCGATGGAAGGACTGCCGCAGCGCCACCCGCAATTGTTCAGCCTGCAGGTCTTCACCAATATCCTCGGCGGCGGCATGTCATCGCGCCTGTTCCAGGAGGTGCGGGAGATTCGCGGGCTGTGCTACTCGATTTCGGCCTTCCACATGGCCTATTCCGACACCGGCTTTTTCGGCATCTATGCCGGGACCGACGACAATGACGCCCCCGAACTGGTGCAGGTGGTGATCGACCAGCTTGAGCGCTCGGTGTCGTCGATCACCGAGGAGGAAGTGGCGCGGGCCAAGGCACAGATGAAGGCCAGCTTGCTGATGGCGCTGGAGAGTTCGAGTGCGCGCGCCGAGCAGATCGCGCGCCAGATCATGGTCTATGGCCGGCCATTGCCGCTGCCCGAAATCGTCGCCAAGATCGAGGCCGTGACGGTCGAGAGCGCGCAGGAAGCGGGACTTGCGCTACTGGCGCGCAGCCGGCTCGCCATTGCCGGGCTGGGGCCGAGCCGCGGCACCGAACGCGCGGCGGAGATCGTGGAGAATCTGGCGCGCGCGGCCGCGTAGACGAAGGTTGGAGGAACGCACTTCTCCGCTCGTTCCCGCGCAAGCGGGAATCCAGCGCAACAAGTCTGGGTCCGCGCTTTCGCGGGGACGAGCGGTGCAACGGCGCCGCGACGACATGGCCTTCTTCAAATCCATCCAGCTCAGCGAAACCCACCCGCTCATACAGGGCGACGGCGTGTATCTGCGCGCCCCGCAGATGGCGGATTTCGACGCCTGGGCCGGGCTGCGCGAATGCAGCCGCGACTTCCTTGTGCCATGGGAGCCCACCTGGCCCGAAGACGATCTCACCCGCACCTCGTTTCGGCGCAGGCTGCGGCGCTATGCCGAGGACATGCGCGGCGATCAGGCCTATGCGTTCCTGCTGTTTCGCAAGCCGGACGACGCCCTGCTCGGCGGCATCACGCTGACCAATATCCGTCGCGGGGTCGCCCAGGCCGGCAGCATGGGCTACTGGATCGGCGAGCCGCATGCCGCGAAGGGCTACATGACGCGCGGTGTTGGCGCGCTGGTCCCGTTCGCCTTCGACGTTCTGCGGCTGCACCGGATCGAGGCCGCCTGCATCCCGACCAACCAGCCCTCGATCCGGCTGCTTGAGCGGGCCGGCTTCCAGCGCGAGGGCTATGCCCGCGAATATCTCTGCATCAATGGATTGTGGCAGGATCACCTGCTCTATGCACGGCTGCGCAGCGATTAACCACGGCCGTCCGTGCGGCGACCCGCGCCTTGGGCCGGCCATGGTTCCGTTGCTATAAGAGGCAGGGATTTTTCGGGGGTGGCCGCCCACGGCGGCACCGGCAACAGGCGGGCTCAATCGGGTTATGTATCGCGTCACGGGTGGCTGGGGTCGCCGCCGCATCTTCGCTGCCATGCCGGTTGCCGCGCTGGCCCTGGCGGTTGCTGGCTGCTCGTCATCCGGCGGCGGGGACGGCACCTCGTTCGGCGAGCGATTCAGCCAGGCAATGGCCACCGGCACGCCGACCGCGCCGGCGCCGCCCTCGACCACCGGCGCCTCCACCACGCTCGACACCTGTCCGAATGTCGACATCCGCAGAGGCGCCGGCACGATCGCCATCAACACCAATGCGCGCGAGCCGTCGGCGATGCAATTGCGCTATCAGATTTCGGTCGGCGAGATGGCCCGCGAATGCGCCAATGTCGCCGGCAACCTGAATATCAAGGTCGGCATGCAGGGCCGCATCGTACTTGGCCCCGCCGGTACGCCCGGCACCATCGAGGTCCCGGTGCGCTATGCGCTGGTCGAAGAAGGCCCGCAGCCGAAAACGGTCTACTCCAAACTCTATCGGGTACCGGTCACGATCTCGGAGGGTCAGCCCAGCGTCGCGTTCACGCATATCGAGGAAGAGATGTCGGTGCCGATGCCCTCGCCGACGGTGTTCGACCGCTACGTGATCTATGTCGGGTTCGATCCGCTCGGCTCGGCGCAGGAGCGGCGGCCCGCGAAAAAGCGCCCGCCGCGGCAAGGCTAGACTCGCAAGCGCCGGAGGGACCGGCGGCGCGACCTCAATAGCCGCGCAGGCGCATGACCTCGGCCTTCAGGGCGCGCATATCGGCGATTACGCAGGTTGCGCCGGCCTGTTCGAGCTTTCCGGGCAGATCCTCGCCGGCATGGCCGCCGCCGACAAATCCGATTGCCACCATTCCGGCTGCGACCGCGGCGGTGACGCCGGCGGGCGAATCTTCGACCACGATGCAATCCTTCGGCGCAACGCCGGTCCGGTGAGCGATATGCAGGAACAGATCGGGGGCCGGCTTGCCTTCGGTCATGTCGCTGGCCGAGAACACATTCCTTCCGAAAAAGCGATACAGTTCGGTGGTGCCGAGGCTCACCCGCACCCGATCGAGACTGGAAGACGACGCGACGCATTTCGGGCCGCGCAGCCAGCTCAAGGCGTGGTCGACATGCGCGATGGCCCGCACCTCCTGATTCAGCCGAGCCAGGGTTGCCGCCGCCACCACGGAGGGAAATTCCGGCGGCAGCGTTACGCCGGCGACTCGCTCGACTTCGGCGAACATGTCTTCCGGCCGGCGTCCGGTGAAATACCGTGCCACCATCTCCGGCGTCATGTTGATTCCGACGCGCTGAAACGCCTCCGCCGCGACCGCGGCCGCGATCGGCTCGGAATCCACCAGCACGCCGTTGCAGTCGAAAATGATCATGTAAGGCTGGTGTCCTGCATCGACGTCCGCTTCAAACCGCGGCTCGCTGGTGAGCGGCTTCGGATCCGAAGTGCACCGGCAAACCTGTGATTCCAGTGTGATCTCAACCGGAAATCCGTTGGATCAGACTGCAGCGGCAATGAAGCGGATTTGCGACCCCCCACACGAGGCCACTGCGCCTACGGAACGCGGCCCCTCCCAACTGATTCGCGTGATGCAAGTATGGGCGCAACCCGGTTCCGGGCGAACCGGCCCGAATGCCGCAGCGGCGTTTTGCACGATTTTGCATAGGCCGCCGCTTCGCCGGACAGGCCGGCGGCTGACAGGATACGCATGTCCTGAGAAATGCCGCGCCGGCGGAGCCGGCGGACGGTCAATTCAGCTTCTTTTTCACGTCGTCGATGCTGCGCACGATCAGCTGCTCGGCGACCTTGCCCCTTGCGGCCAGCGCCAACACCTTTTCGGCGGCGGCGGCTGCGACATCGGCGGCGATGCTGCGCACTTCGGCCAGCGCCTGGGCTTCGGCCTGCGCGATCTTCGTCTCCGCCATCCTGGTGCGGCGAGCAACGAATTCCTCGAGCTTGGCATGCGCCTCGGCCGCGAGCCGTTCGGCATCCGCCTTGGCGCTTTCGATGATCGCCGCGGCTTCCTGTTCGGCGTTGGCGGTCTTCTGCTTGTATTCGGCCAGCAGCGCCATCGCCTCGTTCTTCAGGCGCGCAGCCTCATCGAGTTCCGACTGGATGCGGGAGCTCCGCTTGTCGAGCGTATCGGCAACAGCCTTGTGCACCCCGAAATAGACGAGGACGGCAAGGAAGAGGACGAAGGCGACGGCAACCCAGAATTCGGGCGTCCAGATGATGGCCATGAACCTAACCCTTCATCGACTTCTCGACTGCGTCGGCAACAGCCTTTGGGTCGGGCCTGTTGCCGATCAGCCGTTCGACGATCTCCGACGCGGCATCGGTGGCGATGCTCTTCACATTCGCCATCGCCGCGGTCTTGGTCTTGGCGATCGTCTTCTCGGCCTGCTGCAGCCGCTCGTTCAACCCGGCCTCGACCGCCTTGCGCCGCTCCTCAGCCTCCGCCATCAGCTTGTCGCGGGTCTGAGCCGCGATTGACTGGGCGTTGCCACGGGCATCCGCGAGCTTCTTCTCATAGTCCGCGATGGCCGCGTCGGTGTCGTCCTTGGTCTTCTGGGCCTGCGCGAGATCGGCGGCGATCTTGTCGGACCGCGCCGTCACGATGGCGCCCACGCGCGGCAGCGCCACGCGCGACATCAGCAGGTAGAGCAACACGAAGGTGATCACGAACCAGAAAATCTGGGACGCGAAGGTTTCCGAATTGAACGGCGGAAACGGCGGCTTGGCGCCGCCCGGTGCTTGCGTTGTTGCGAGAAGAATGGCCATCGGAACGCCTCAGGGCGCATGCGCGGCCTTGCACGGCGCGCGCATGCGAAGCTTCGATCAGAGCGCGAACAGCAGAAGCAGGGCGATCAGCAGCGAGAAGATGCCGAGCGCTTCCGTCACCGCGAAGCCGAAGATCAGGTTGCCGAACTGGCCCTGAGCGGCCGACGGGTTGCGCAGCGCGGCGGCGAGATAATTGCCGAAAATCGTACCGACGCCGACACCGGCGCCGCCCATGCCGATGCAGGCAATGCCGGCGCCAATATACTTCGCTGCGACGGGATCCATGGAGAACTCCTCTTTCGTTTGTCCGTTGGATGTCAATGACGGGATCAATGACCCGGGTGAATGGCGTCGTTGATGTAGATGCAGGTCAGGATGGTGAACACATAGGCCTGCAGGAAAGCGACCAGGACTTCGAGCGCGGTCAGCGCCACCGCCATGCCGAGCGGCAGCACCGCGACCAGCCAGCCGAGCGCGCCGATGCCGCCGAGCATGGTCACGAAGCCGGCAAACACCTTCAGCGTGATGTGACCGGCCAGCATGTTGGCGAACAGACGCACGGAATGCGACAGCGGCCGCGACAGGAACGACATCAGTTCGATCATCACGATCAGCGGAAGGATGATCAGCGGGATTCCGCTCGGCACGAATAGCTTCAGGAACTTGAAGCCGTTCCGATAGATGCCGTAGCCAAGCACGGTCAGGAACACCATCAGCGCCATCATCACGGTGATGATGATGTGGCTCGTCACCGTGAAGGTGCCGGGGATGATCCCGATCATGTTGGCGAACAGGATGAAGGTGAACAGCGAGAAGACCAGCGGGAAGAACTTCATCCCCTCGTTGCCGGCCGAACTTCGTAACATGTCGGCGACAAATTCGTAGGTCAGCTCCGCGACCGATTGCATGCGGCCCGGCACCAGCTGTCGGCTCGCGGTGGCGCCCAGCATCAGCAGCGACACGCCGGCCACCGCGATCAGCATATAGAGCGCCGAATTGGTGAAGGCGATTTCGTGGCCGCCGATATGACCAAGCGTTGCGATCTTCTTGATCTCGAATTGTGCGATCGGATCGGCCATGGCCTTCGGTCTTGTCCTTCAGTCGCCGCGGGTGCGGCCCTTGGATTGGTCGGCGTTCCCGCCGGGAAGCTTGTTCGGGGCGACCACGCCGGCCGCCCGCATCACATTCAGTACGCCTGCCACGAAACCCAGCAGCAGGAACACGATCAGTCCCCAAGGCGAGAGCCCGGTCAGCCGGTCGAACACCCAGCCGATAATCGCTCCCACGATCACGCCCGCGACCAACTCCGTGGAGAGGCGAAATCCTTTCGCCATCGCCTGCGGATCGGACACGTATTTTCCGGAGTCGTTTTCGGCCGGCTTCGGTTGCCCGGCCTTGCCGAGCGTCGCGCCGAGACCTTTGAGCCTCGCGGAGAGATCGGTTTCTTCGGAAATCCGGTCCGCCGATCTGTCGTCGTTATCGCGCGCGCCGCCAGCCATGCTTTCGACACTCGCGTCTTGGAAGACGATCGGGCGCCCTGCACCCCTCAAAACCGCGCGGACCATACTGAGGGGGTCAGGTCGAGTCAAGAAATGCTGTGCACCGCGCAACGAATGAAAACGCCAGCGATTTCATTGAGTTGGATCACGGGCGACACCACGCCTCACGGCCGGCGGGCGACTTTCGAGGCAACTGCGCGAAGTGCTACAACCGAAGCGGCCCGCAATGGGAGACTCACGTCATGCCGCGCCTGTTCGCCCTGCCCTCGATCATGCCCGTGCGCGCGTTCATGAGCGCGGTCTTGGCCGCGTCGCTCGCGCTATCCGTCGGCTTTGTCCTCGCTCCCCTTGCGACGCCGGCAGCGGCCCAGAATGGCAGTCCCGACAGCGAAAATGGCCGCTATTCGTTCAACCGGGTGGAGGACGGCTTTCTGCGGCTCGACCAGCGCACCGGTCAGGTGTCGCTCTGCAACCGCCGCAGCCTTGGCTGGTCCTGCCACCCCGTGCCGGACGAGCGGGCGGCGCTGGAGGAGGAGATCGCCCGCCTGCAGAAGGACAATGCGGCGCTGAAAAAGGACATGCTGGCGCGCGGGATCACCCCTCCCGGCAGTGCGTCCCGGCAGGCTCCCGCCCCTGCGGACAAGCCCGATCTGAAAGCGCCGAGAGAAGCGGATCTCGATCGGGCCATGGCCGCGGTGGAGCGTCTCTGGAAGCGCCTGGTTGAAATGGTGCAGCGCTGGCAACGTGAGCTGACCCCGATCTGATGAGCCTTTCTCCCATCACGACGGTCGCAGCCGACGTCATCGCGACCGCCGAACTCACCGTGGACACCCCGGGCGAGGGCTTTCTCGACATCACCGCCGATACCCGCGCTTTTGTCGCTGCGGCCGGCGGTGAGACCGGAACGCTGTCGCTGTTCCTGCGCCACACTTCGGCGTCGCTGACCATCCAGGAAAATGCCGACCCCGACGTGCTGCGCGATCTCGTTTCCGCCCTGCGTCATCTGGCCCCGCGGGATTTCGGCTGGATCCACGATGCCGAAGGGCCCGACGACATGCCTGCGCATGTGCGGACCATGCTGACCGGGATTTCACTGCATGTTCCCGTGCTTCGCGGGGCGCTGCAGCTTGGCACCTGGCAGGGCATTTTCCTGATCGAGCATCGGGCGCGGCCGCATCGGCGGCGGATCATGCTGCAATTCGCGGGCAGCACGCGTTGATCGGCCCCGGCGCGAAGCCTCTCGACTCGCGCAAAAATGTTGTAAAGTGGGCACAGCAAGGCGCGCCAGACAGCTCAGTAAACCGGCGCGAGAGGGATCGACGCCAGAGTGACCGAAACCACGCTCTACCGGCTGGTCATTGCGGACGATCATCCGCTGTTTCGCGGGGCTCTGCGGGAGGCGATGAGTGGCTTGTTCGCCCGTGTCGAGTTCGC
>Ga0182742_1001329_pt1 | contig 32158 bp, 24 predicted proteins | sample eDN5th37CBELigMG_FD_128880 | JGI IMG/M metagenome (GOLD analysis project Ga0182742, IMG submission 128880) | Enriched Miracle-Growth compost microbial communities from Emeryville, California, USA - eDNA 5th pass 37_C BE-Lig MG (version 2)... ... | reverse complement strand
ATTTCACTGTTTCTCTTCAAGATTTTTCAACACTTGCGCCAAAAACTAAAATTTGTATAGGTTGATGGAAATAAAATCTTTCTGGTCTCAAATTTGCAACTCATTGGATTTTTACTTTTGTTAGAGTTTGACTCTTTATTCCTTTTTACTATAAATTATGGTACTTCTATAACTTTTGATTTTGTTGAAATAGGAAATTTTATTCTATTAATTTATTTAAATATATTTTTTTTTGTCTCAGCCTTTTCGATATAAATTAATTTTTTTGACAACTAAATTTCAAGGTAAATCCAACACACCATAATAATTCCTGAGTTGATTTAACAAAATAACACAATATAATATTCAATAACTTCCCGGCAGAAAAACTTGAAAATCATTCATTTTAAATGGATTCGGACCTATTTTTAAGCCACCAACGTTTCAGATGGCATTGCAGATTAAAGATAGAAAAATAGAAAAAGTGTTAAATTCTGTCATTTAAATTTCGCATATAAGAAAGTATTTTTTAAATAAAATCTTTCAAATGATCCTTGATTTATCTTTTTGCGAAAAATTTTCACTTTTTGATTTAAGACATACAATTAAAAAATACAATCAGGAATTTTTCTTTATATAAATTTTTACATTGAAAATATGAAACACGGCAATTGTAATATTTTCTAAACGAACTGAAAAATTTTCTGGTATTCTGGCTCGATTTATTTTATAAATGAAAACATAAAAAAAAATTAAATAAATTGTCGCACCTCTTCCAATTCTTTTTTGAACTCATTCTTAAGGTAAAAACCAAAATTTTTGTTGTGAATTATCAGGTTCATAGAAATAACCTTTAATATCTTTCTTATTCCAATATCAAACTTTTGAAACTTATTTATTGAAAACACTTGAATAAGTATTGGTGAAATAACTAAAGCCAATAAATAAAGGATAAATCGAACCTTGCTGTCAATTATTTCTTTCTTTGCTTGCTCAATAAACAAATCAAAAAGATAACCTTTGAGGAAATCATAACCATTTTTTGAAGCTGACATCGAACTGACAGAGTCTAGAGAATAAGCATCAAATACAGTTTTTGCATTTTCTAGTGTAGGATTTTTCAGAAAAAGATTAAAGTAGAATTCATGTGTTTGATATATTTTATCATTTAACCCTAAAAGACCAAGCAACTTCCCTTGAGTTGCTAATTCACAATGGGCCTGTGAATTAACAGTATTATTATTAACATAAAAGCTGCATACAGTGTTCTGAAGAAGTTTTTGGATTGTAGGATCAAAAATTCCTTTTTCATGATCTGTAAATTCTTTCAATATCAAATTATTTGCGTTTGAAAGATATGAAAGTATTTGTTCTTGCTGTAAAAGAGGAGGACTGTTCTTGAAAAGGAATTGAGTGTCATTGTAGAACATTGTTAAGTAATAAAAATTACCCATGACAAGATTGTTCAAAGACGCTATTTTATGTGTAAGTGATATTCTCCTAGTCATAACTTGCAAATCATCAAATGCTATGTTGTATTTGAAGAATGAGATAATGAAAAGAACAATCATTATAATGACAAGTATTTGTCCACCGACTAAAGATTTCATTAACTGTAGAACAAACTCTTTTATAACGTAACTATTATGTTGTCTTCTATTGCTGTTGCCCGAAGATATTTCATTATCCAGGCTTTTTGCCTTGAAGTTTTTCTTTGTTTTTTCAAAGAAAGCTTCAGCTTCATCTTGGAACTCTTTACTTTCAATATTTTGTTGTAAACACTTTTTAAGAGCACTTAATTCTGCTATCCTTTTTGAAATTGAAGATTGTTTGATGTTGGTCAATACCCCAAACAATTTCTTATAAGATTGGAGAACAACTTTTGAAATCAAAATCAAAGAAATTCCAACAAAAATTTCTGCCATGATTTCCAAAATAAGCAGATAATCTAAAAGCGTGGCATTATCCTTGCCAATTCCTTCTATGATTTCAGCTGTTTTTGTCATTTGATTTTCTTCAATTATTAGCACATCATTGCATGAGTTATTCAGAGCAAGTAGAGCATCCAAGTTGTTATTTAATAACGTTATAGATCGATTCCAATTCGCAATCAACAAATATTTATTCACAAGGATTTTATTTGCAGTAAAGGCGTTTATAAGTCCATTATTGATAGTATTGTCTTTGTGGTAGTCCCAAATTTCTATATCTAGGGAAAAGTAAGTATTCATAAGTTCAATGTTCCCAATTTCCTGCAAGCTTCCCTGTATCTTCTCATCCTGGTTAAGTAAATCTCGAGTATAATCTAGAATAAACTTTTGGTTTGTAGGAACTTGGGCAAGTGATTTTCGAAAACCAGTTGCACGTGAATAAACAGCTAGAGCAGATTGCCATAATAAAGTTAAGTCAAATATTCTGACTCCATTATCATTCAAAATAACCGCTCCTTGTTTTATAGTGTTAAGTGACATTGAAGAAAAAAAGTAGTTCAAACTAAATAAGCAAACAACAACAATCGCTGCCAAGTATAAAATAAAAACAGAAGTTTTTGTAACACGTCGAAGTCTCTTCTTTTGGTATAAAGCTTCCAGAGCGCTTGCTATTTTGGTTCCTCTATACTGGAATGTGCTTAATGAGCTAACACTTTCTTGATTAAGATCCACTTTACGAAAATTTTCCATTTCTCCATTTTGGTCGGCTTTATGGAAATGATTAAATTCGTCTGAGTCTTGATCGTGTTGATCGAATATGCCGTGAATTTTCTTTGTCGTATAAAATCGAGAAGGTTTTACAAGTTTTGAATCCCCTTGACTTTTGATTATTGTCATGCTACGAGATGTCTTTGGAGTTAATTCTTTTAAGAGAATAATATTTTTTTTAATATTAACTGAATCTTCTAATTTCAAAGGAGATTGATCGTCTTTCATTTCTTTTTCAAAATTTGGCAAGAACTTTTTGAACTTGATTATTTTGTAGAATTTCTCATTAAGTTCAAGAGAATCAATTACCACTTTAAAATTTAATGCTTCTCTAACCATATCTTGATTTCTATTATTATTTTTCTGTAAAGCGTAAAAGACTAGCTCAATGCCATTTTTTAACTGATTACAAAGTTCTTCTCTTCTTGATTTCGATGTTTGTAATAGCAAACTTTCCTTTGCGAACTTGGATTGCTTATATAAATCCTTTCCATGTGTTGGTGCTGACGCATTATAATTTGATCTATCAGTATGACCCAAAGAATTTATATCACTGTCTTGGTGATCCAGAAAGGGGATTTTTGTAGAGCGATAAGTTTCAATGCCTGTCTCATGCGGTTCTGAGGGACTATTTCTAAATTGAGTGTTTTGAATTTTTGGATCTTCTGATGAAATATCATCCTTATCTACTTGGCTCTCTTCAGGAGACAACATTTCATTCTGAAAATGGTCACTGTCTATGTTAAATGCAAGATGAATTTCGTGAAACGTTGGACAAATTTCATTGATACTTGTATAATCAAGATCTTTCTTTGTCAGGTTAAAGACTTCAAAAAGTTCTTGAGAACAATCAACTATTTTTTCTTCTGAGTTCACTATAACTAAAAGTTCTCTATTTTTTATTTTTTTTATTTGTGTGATGAGATTCAGGCCTTTTGAAATATATGGATAAATACTATGCTTTAATTCAACAGGGAAGAAATAGTCATCAAGTGTTTTTGCATAAGTTTCGATGGTTGTGTTAGGAGGAGCTCCTTTTTGGTTAGATCCTATTATGACCTTATCATGATTCTGAGCAATAGCTCTTGGTAATAAAACATCAATCTTTTGTCCAATGAGAGATTTCTTTGGGATATCAAACAAATTTTGGACTGAATTAGAAGCATCAGTAATTATTCCAAGTGTATCATTTTCGATAGAAGCAAGGATAACTGCAGTTTTATCGGAAAAAATGTTAAAATCTTTCGGAAATGTTCCTTTCTTTTTACTCAATTCATAGTTATTCTTTATCGATTCTAATTTGCTTTCGGACTTATTAAGAATAATATCACAATATAGAAAGTAAATTAGATAAAGAGATGGAAAACTTTTATCCAAAACTTGAGATATTTCTTTCCATGACTTATTTAATAAATGATGGAGCTTATCAATCTCCCAACTAAGGTCTGAAATCTTTTTAACATTTATTTTTTGTTGAGATAACTCTTCCCAGATGTTTATGTGTTTATTTAATTCTAGAAGAATAGTTTCACGGAATTTATCTGCCTTTTCGAGATACATGAATTGACTGAATATTTGAAGCTCTTCATTTGAATACTCTTTTGAATAATATTGTTGAATTTCATTGAACAAATCTTCTATAGCATTATTCAGTTGAATTGAGTTTTTGTTGTTTTTCAATTGTGACAAATGGATCAAAGCATTTGAAGTATTTCCAATCTTCTTTGCATAGATTTTAGCCTGCAAAAGTTCAAGAGTCGATGAGTTTGAATATTTTTTACTCAACTTTTTCAATTTTTGAATTATAATATGATATAATTGTTGATTACACTCAAAGACAGAATTTTCCCCAGGTAAAGCAAGAGTGTCAATATGATTCTTTCTAAACAATCCATAAAGATAAAGCGATCCCCTTTTAGCACTTTTGGAATTTAGTGGGAGTAGAGTTGAATAATTATTTGTATATTCATCAAGAAGAACTTGAATATGAATTGCCTCATATGATGTCCTAAAATCTAGTCGAAATATTCTCAGTAGAACACTATTCAAATATTCATAGGATACTATTATTGCGAAGACCGTGACTAACAGTATTAAAATTTCTGAATACTCAGCAAGGTTTTTATTTGACGTGCTTGTGAGAATTAATGAAAATGTCAAATGGCATGTTGAATAAATCATGTGTGCCTTGAGGACTGTGAGATTGTAAAATGGAAGTTGAACCAACACGCTATAATAACTAAATAACGAAAGAACTAAACTAATGACATAAATAAGCATTGTAGGTCCATCCAAAGTAAGCGTTAAGCTTGAAACAATAATTTTGTGACACACAGCAACTTGATAATACATATTATTTTTACTTGCAAAAGTATCTTCTGTTCTTGCAACTCTAAATATAAATGCTTCTTTTAGCACTGCAATCCCAACATTTAGAACACAAAAGAAAATTGTAAAAGCAAATAAACATGTCTTGACTTCCTTTGGAAGTGCTGGAGTTGTTTCACCCCATTTATTGTAAGACAAGGCAAACCAAATTAAGAAATAATGAATAGGGAGGAATATAACTTTTGCATGCAATTGGTAAATTAACTTGGTAATTTTTGTGATCTGAGAATGTGGCTGGAAATTTCGAGATTTTCGAATGAGTAAAAAGGCTAAAACAAGAAGGACGAATAAATAAAAAGTACACAAAGCCCAAAAAGCTAAAGCGAGTTTTTGTGAGGGATTTGTTTCAAATAAACCTGGTCCTGCTGTGAGAGAAGAAGCGTATCTTATGACTCTTAACAGCTTCAAATTGAGACTAGAATGAGAATAAACTGTGGGTGAGATTATCAAATAGATTATTTGAATATTGGAAATGAGTTGGAGAATAAGAGATTGCGAGAAAGAGAGACTGAAAGTGTGACCAAGGTTCCTGATTACATTTTGAATAAGGGTTTTAAATTGTTGCCTCATTAGTTTTTAAGTTTTATAAGACAATTAGCTTTTGGAAATTTTGTTCTAATTCATGAAAAAGCTATTTTTATCAAGTTCTAAATTCATCAAAGAGTTATTGAGTTTAAAGTTTATGGTTTTCTAGAAATTGACTTTAATTAAGAATTAAAAGTGTTAAAATCCTTGATTGAAAATTTACAAGGTTCTTTTGATAGTAAAGGCTAATTTAGAGATGGTAGGTCTTGATCTTGGTTTTGACCTCCTTCTCATTAGCAAGTTATGGACTCTAGTTTAGGATAATGACTTATTTCTTTTAATGTCCATAGAATTTGGAATGGTAAGGTTATTTCAGTTAATTACTGAATAAAACTAATTAAATATTCCAAATAAAAAACCTTCTCTTTAATTTCCAGCTTCAAAAAAAAAATCTCGAGGTTGTTAATGGCTCTTGTATCAGCCATTTCTGGGATATCTATCAGTCCAGCTTGATAAAATCTGAGACGAGATCAACGTTAACTTAAAAGAATTTCATTGAAAGTCCAATTGAGTTTAAGCTTGTTTTTTGTTATTGTTTGGGTCCGTTCCAAAAGCTCCAATCACAATCAAGAATTTAAGTAAAAGTTTCACAATGAATCTCAGATTAAAACTAACTAATATGTTTACTTAGCAAATAAGATTTCTTTTTGATCTTTCTTTCTTTATCGAAGGTTTTTTGATAAAAAAAAACTTTGAAACTATCAGAATAAGTTTCTCTTTCAGCCTATTCGGAAAAATATTCCTTATAGAGTTTACTTTAACTTGTAAATTCAAATTTTATGGATTAAAAAAAAAGTTATGTGATTTGAAGGATAAATGAAGAAAGTTTATCTTGAAACTTTATTTCGAGCCATTGGGTGAAAAACAATTGTAATAAAAGAAGAAGTAATTAGGTATTTTGCTGTCTATAAAAATTTATAGAATTGAATCAAGTTTGGACAGAATTATTATTATTATCTAAATTTAGAACACATAGTTTTTCACCCTTAAAAAGATTTTATTTTTCTTGGGAAAAAATCTTTTGAATGCAAAAATTAGAATTTTACCAAAAACTTGAAAGTATTCCAAATGTCAATTTCAAAATAATCTTTTTTAGAGATTCTGTTAGAGATTTCCTCCAAAAAAATTTAGCATTTAAAAGTTAGAATAGAAAACTTTTCATGAATTATATTTTGGAAAGTTTACATGAAAGATGAAATGATAAGAAATAAGCTTTATCAGAAGCCTTTACTTTCAAAGAAAATCTATGTTAGAGGAGAAATAACGGGATAAATTTCTAAGAAAACAAGTTATTTATAAAAAAGACTATTTTCTCTTTGTTTTTAAAAGAAAGATTGTGTTTGACTTGACATTTTTTTTTAAAGATTGTTCTAAGATACCGGAGAAAATTTGCGAGTCCAATGGAAAAGAAATTTGACTCTAGAATTCATTAAATTTGCTGAAGATTACTTTGAAAATCATCAATAATGATTAACTTCTAATTTCAAGAACTGGTATAATTTATCTTGAATATTTATCATAAAAGATTCCACAAGCATAGTAGAGTGGAGTAAATTTTAATTCAATAGAAACTTTCCTTTTAATTTATTAATTTTTTAATTATGAAACTCAAAATTAATTTTTCTATGAACTTTCATTGATTGATCTTGAGCCAAATTGAATTTCGACTTAGAAAGTGAAATTGAATTTGACTCAAGTCGAAATAATATAAAACGCACAATAAACTCTTTCTCAAACAATCATCAGAGAAAAATTCTGACCAATGATCTATCTTTATATAATTTCCAAACATATAGTAATATCTTTATTCTGAATCAGATTACAATATTAATTGTTGGAAAGAATGAGAGATATTATCCTCAATTCATGTTAAAAAAGTTAATAAAAAATGATTTATGAAAGGTTTAAAGAAGGAATCAATCAAAAAGTCCTTCCTTGAAATGATTTAACACTTTAATATTTTTAATTTTGGAATCGATTCTTTAGGAATCGCTAACAGCAATAAGCAAAGATCATCCAGAAAATGGTTTTTTTTCTAAGATACGGTAAAAAAATCCAAAAGAAAGTGTTTTATAAATGCCAGTTCAAATTGGTACAAAAATTCTTATCAATTGGAAATGCGAGTCTCTAAATTACTAAATAGAGTTTTACAAAATAAGGTACCAAAGCCAGCAACAAAATTTTCTGTCCTCATTGTTTATTTTCGCATTGTTGGTTGTAGTATTTCTACATACATTGCTAATAAAAAATTAGTTGACGCTGAAGTCGCATGGCAATAGGTCATGGTTCTCTATGCTCGTTTAGTTGGAATCAGGCCAGTCCTTCAAGATTTTGTGAGTAATATTCAAGGTTTAAGTTACACGAAAACACAGGGAATGTTGGATGAACCAACAAGTTTTATTCAAGAATTAGAGTACATGAATAAAAGGGGAATTTCAAACATTTTTTAATTCCACTATAGAAATCTAAGAAAAACTAGACATTTAATGATGACTTATAGGCAGATTCACTGCAACTAAAATCTTAGAAATGAATAATTTAGAAATATCAAACTTTACAAATGCTATACTTCTTCTTAATAACAGTCAAGATATTTTATTTACTACGAATAGCACAGTAAATGGTTTCCTTTCGAGTTTTGAAAATGAGATTAATCAGATAAAAGGTTTTGGAAGATATTACGAGTATGAATAAATCCTTGCTCTTATCATTAGGATTTGTCTTGATTTCCTTGTTAAAGAGAGTTGTCATTCAAGCTTAACACTGTTTCGTGTGAGACCAAAAATTAATACAAGACACACTCGTCAAAAAATAGAGGTTTTAGAAGGACTTTCTAAATGTTTACATGAAAATATAGAAGTGAAATCATTATTGGAGCAATATGAAGTAGTTTAGTAACGCAAAAATATAAAGTAAAAAGGTATTAAAAAGAAAAAGACAAGAAAAGTAAAAAATATCATACAGAAAATTCATTTCGAGAAATTTGATAATTTACATTGTTAAAATACTTGCTTGTATTACTTTTTGTTAGAGCATGCATGTGTCGCTCTTGTATCTTTTAACAGTTCAATTAAATACTTTTGACTTTTGAGACTTTATAGGTAATCATTAACCTAATTTCTTTTACTCATTCAATCGGTTACCAACATTCTACTTTTTTATAATTTTGGAATCCCAATGTTATTAATTCAAAATCAATCACCTGATGATCAAATTGATTTAGCTTTACATCAATTATTAACTGATCCCCAGGGTGGAAGATTATTCAAGAATTTTTAACAAGTAATGTTTGTAAATATGTTAATAGTTGTACAGCCTCGAATTATGATATTGGTGCCCGTGGAAACCTTTTCAAGTTTCCTAAAAATTATGGAGCTCACGTATTTTTATATTGATCAATTTCGACAAGTTCCAACTTATCTCAATACATTAAGTATGTTAATTCCAAGTAGAAATTGCCACTGAAATAACAATTACTGAGGATAGATTTCGTTTTATAACAGATACATTATTAATTGGTTCGAGACCGCGATTAAGGAGGAATAAAAGGTTATTTATTGGGAATTCTAGTATTTATCACAACCATTATGCAAGTAATTCCATTGAGAAAATTTAGGCAAAGTGACCTGACAACAAAAAGGATTTTTAAAGTTATTCTTTTTTCGTTTATCCGAGAAAATAAAGTCCTTGCTTCATTTTGGTTAATGAATATAAAGAGCAACTCCAAAGCATTAAAAGATACTTCCAACATAACTGAGTAACTATTTTATTATGAATTCATGTTTATATTATTAAATAAAGAAAAGGAAGGAAAAAAAGCTTAACACAAATAAAGAGTTTTTGTTGAAAGAATGGCCTCATCACAGTCATCAGTGTTTTAATTCTAAATGTATCATTATTTGTTCAAGTCGAGAATTATATGAGTTGTTTATTTTATGCTTTAGAACTTATTAAAATTATATGTAAAAAACCTTAAAAAAATGATCAAAATAATCTTTATTATAAACCAAAAATAATTGAATAACTGAAATTTCACAATCCTTGCTTGTATTTTTTACTTTTTCTCTTTCAAAATATTATAAAACTTAATTTGAATTCTTCCAAAGATAACTTCTTTTATGTATTCTCATCTATTCACAAAACTTTCAGTCAATTCTATTAGAGGTTTTTCTTTTTTCAAAAACTTTCTTTCTTTATATCTCTTCAAACATTTCCATACAATCCAAACCAACACCGCGGCACCAATAAGCACACCTACTATAATTAAAATAATCCATCCATATCCTTTAGCATCACCAACTATAAGTTTGGGACAAGGCACTCCCTCTGTCCCTGGATATGAATTTGGATAACATGTGTCATATTGAATCAATGAAGCTCCAAGTTTCTTCAAATGAATTTTTATGCAAACATTATCATTAGGTAAATCTTGTACTTCTATAACACTGTATTGGCCTCTATCAACTGAAACTCCATGAGAGTAAGGTCCTCCTGAACAAATAGGAAAGCTATCCAATGGAGCAGCTTGGAGGACTGGAAATTCTCCTATGTAATTATTTCTTCCATCATCAAAAGCCATTGCATGAGTGTCTCCAGATAAGACCATGATTTGCTTTCCTGCATTTTTGACATATTTTTTTGCCCAATTTGCTATGAGAGTTTGGGTTTGAAGATAATCAGACCATTCCCCTTCATCTTTATTATCTATCCAAAAAATAGTGCTGACAAGGAAAACAACTTTGATTCGTTCATTTAATGAAACGAATTTGAATTGGTTTTCTAACCAGACTTTTTGTTCCTTTCCTAAGATATCATTCGGAATAACATCTTTAAAACTTCTCAAATCCATTACAATAAACAAACACCTTCCAACAATAAAACTTCTAAATATTCCATAAGGACCATCACTTTCATAACTCAAAGTATACTGATCAGATTCTGTAATCGATTTTGTTGCTTCAATGGGAAAGGCTTCAAAGTCATCAACTGGGAACTTAGCTTTGAGTGGGCCATAAGGAACAAATTCTTTATAGGCTTGATGAACAGCGTCTTTTGTGGGTGATTTTCCATTAGAATTATCAGCCCCAAAATCATGATCATCCCAAATATAAAATACTGGGACGCTTTGGAAAAATTGCTTCTGAGAAGGACTTTGAAAAGTCTTATAATAACCTTCATAAAATTTCGTAATATTATCTGTGTCGATATTTTCATAATGAATATCTCCCATATGAAGAAAGAACGTTAAGTTTTCGTCTTTTAAATTCAGGAAAACTGAGCTTGTTGAACCTGTGTCAGCACAGCTCGCTGCTCCGAAAGTAAAGTTCATTGGATTTAATGCAAGTTCTAGGGTCCTGAAAGTAAATTCAGTCACTTTGTTATGCTCATAATACTGGATAAAGTCATTTTTTTGAAGAATATTGCTATGACTGAATAAATAAGAATAATAATATGTTGTTTTTGGAGCAAGAGAATTGATCTGAACTTCTGCAACAGAATTTTGTCCAGGAGAAAAATTAAGAGCAAAGGTTTGGATTAATTGGATTTCCTTATTATTCACCCTCTTATAAACAAAGAGAAAAGCAGAAAAAGGGTTAGCTTGAAGTTCTGATTTCTGAGGAAAAGCCTTGATTATTATTGAATGTGAAGTGATGGCTCCTTTCCAGTGAAAGGAAATGTATTTATTGTAGTCACCTGAAATATCTTCAACTTGAGATGAGAGGCATTGAAGTAATATCAAGCAGATAAAGATTTTAAGGGGCAGAAATTGATTTTGCATCTTAAATATAAGAAGACATTTTTAAATCTCTTTTTATTTTTCGTCAAGAGCTTAGGTAAATTCATTTGTTAACCGATCTAATTTTAATTTTAATACTTTGAAATCAAAAATTTTTTTAATTTATGAGTTTGAAAGTTTTTCTTGTCCTTCTTGAAATTTTCTTGGAAAAAATATATGAAAGTTCCAGAGAAACCTCTCATAAACAGGCATAAATCGAGATAATTTAAACTTTATTTCAAATTTGAAACTCGAAAAAGTTGGGATAACTTATACTTTATAGTTATAAAACGATAAATTCAATATGTAATATAAAATAACATCGCCGAAATACCATTTTTTAGAGAGTAAGCATTGGTAAACATTACAAGGAAAATAATAAGACAATACACACTTCAAAAAGATTTACTAAGTTACTTAAGACTTACACTAAGAGTACAATTACAATGATGAAGTCTTATTATGGAAATAATGGCGATGTATTTTTTGGAGTACATATATGGCGTATAGCACATACACTACGATGAATAGCATCTTCGTTGCCAGTATCAGAATACTATACAGGTTTGTAGGAGATGAATCATTTGTATGATCGAATTCGCCTTGACTTTGTGTATCTGTGCTTCTCACAACAATCTTACTTAATGTGTAAGCAGAGACGTGATTATTTCCGCCCAAAAATCCCGACTTCAAATTTCCGAGATGCATTTCTTCTCCTGCAGTAAAAGCTCCGTACATACAAAGCAAAACTGTCATAACTCCTAAGAAGGCTGTGTGCTTTCTTAATCTTCCTGCAGGACCAGCCCTATAGTAGGTTGGAGTTTCATTAGGATGTAATTCGAAGTGGTCTATATCAGTTTCTGTTTCATTGAAGGAGAAGGAATTTTCTAAGACATTCTCAACAGGAGGCTGTTGGGCTTGTTTATTTGTGAAGAGTTTCTCGAAGAATGAGACTTGTTGCTTTAGAAGAGAGTTTTCGGTTGTAAGAACATTATTGGTAGTTTTAAGCTGACCGATTTCCTCTTTGAGAGCGGAAACTTGACCTTCAAGCTCTTCAACATAGGTCTTTTTCTTATTTCTTACTCTTGTAGCGCTTATTCTGTTTTGAACACGTCTATAAATTATTAAGCAAAATATTAAATTTTGAGTATTACTTTCTAGCTCTTTTATACTCATGTGGGTCGTCTTCGTATTTATAGATGAATCCATTGTCAACTATGGGCTCATAATGCTTCTGAATGCTCTTTGAGATAATATGAGGTGATTTGGGATTAGATCCTCTTTCATCCTCATTGAGTTTGTCAGAACCATCAAAGTCACTAGTTTGATGGTATTCATATGACTGCTTGCTGGGACATTGGAAAGAAGAAGGACTAGAAGACATTTCCAAAGCTTGTTGGAGATAATTTTGAGTCATTTTTGTTACGTCACTGTGGAAGCCGTAACCATATTCTAAATCATCAAATTGGGGATGGTCAGAGAATAAATGAGTCATTGATTTGAAATTGAAAATCTCAAAAAAAAGGAGTACGTTCTTTGTGTGTTAATTTAACAAACAAGTTAATTTTTTCAGAGCAAGAAAAAATAATTTCCTTAATTGAAGCGATGCTTTGCCCGACGTGTCTGACAAGGAATTAATAAGATCAATTAGAAGCATTGATAATTTCCGTTTAGTTTTTAAAATAAGCTAAAATTAGGATTTTCATTGGATAAAAATGAGTTTAAATAAAATTCTCAGAAATGAAAATAATTTGATTAAGCGACCCTCAATTTATTTAACTCATTAATTTTACTGTATACAAAGACTTTAACAAATTCCTATAACCTCTTAAACTAAAAGTCGCAGGAAAGATGGCGTTTCTTTCTTTTCGGGTTTTCTAAAAGCGTTCTCAATGTTCTTTTCTCCGAATATGCCCTAAAAAAAATTTAATAAGTTTCAACGAACAATGAAAAATTCAAATTAAACAAAAAAAAATGAATTATAAAATTTGAAAGTTCTTCCTTAATCAATTAACATTATCAAAAATTGGTTCAATTAAAATATTCCGAATTTTGTAAGTTTTAACATGGGATGAAACTCGATTTTTCTTTCGTCAAGGGCTTTTTAAGCCAAATTTGCTTAGATACTTGATTTTCCTTGTCTTTTGGACCTTTAATAAAATATCATCAGATTTCCCCAAAACTGAAAACTATTTATTTTCTTCGATATTAAATTAAAACAAGAAGAAACTGAATAAAATGAAAACTTTCAAGTAAATTACAAATTTATCTTTCTATAAAGTATAACGAAGGTGTATTTACTTTTATTACTTATTTTGTTTTAATTCCTCTAGAGTTTCAAACAAGCAAAGTAAAAAAAAAACATAAATAAAAAAATGAAATAGAAAAAATAAAAGAGTTATAGTTTTTTCCCTCATTAAATTGAAAAAAGATTTGTTCATAGGGTGAAAAAGGAACTGTTAATTTAGATGTCCAAAATTAAAATGTATTTATTTCAGACATATAAAGGCAATAAACTTTTTTCCCATAAAACTATGAAGAGAAAAGTTAGTTAAAGAGGAAGATTAAATTCCCGAAATTGTGTCAAACAGAAAGTTTTTTATTTTGTCAACAGTCCTTATTTTGCAAATATCGAAATTAAATGAAAAATTAATTATTCTGATTATCACAATTCATTATCAGAATTGTGAAAATAAATCAACTGCTAAGTTTTAGAATTTAATTATAAAAAACTATACCACAGCATATCTCTAAAAATAAGCCCAATGAAAGCTAGATTTTAAACAAAATTTTATCAACTTTCGATCGCAATGTTAATGTTTTTCCAGTTTTAAGCAATTTGAACTCTCTAAAAATCTACTATTTTTAGAGACATTTAGATTCAAACTTTCTTTTCTTAAAAATAAAACAAAGGCTTCCAGAATAAAACATGAAGAAGATACTTTAACCTTGTCTAGTTTCAATCATCTTATTTTTCTCTACATCATCCTCTTTATAAATACTGAAATGGCCATATAGGATCGCCAAATTAACCTTTAAATTTTTTTTGCCAATTTACCTTCAAAAATCTCATGTCTCATCATGAGAACTCCGGTGATTGAAAGTCATTCTCTGGAGCCTATAGAAGAAGTTGTTTGAGCTATTCCTTCTGTAGTATAAAAAATACATGAGGTTTTACATCTAGAGAATTTTGTTCATCATTTCTTGCGCTTGTTATTTATTGAAATCTATTCTAAAGACTAAAAAGCTTGAAAATAATTTTTGCCTAATACATATCATACAGAAATTCAGGTAAATAAGATAATACAAATTATTAGCCTCAAAAATTGGCATCAATGAACTTTTTGTTCTCTTGAGCATGCATTTATAACTTAACCAAATACAAGTTTACAAAAATTATCCTTTTTTAGGATAACCCTTATGATTAAATATTAAATCGCATTCAACCTTGAAATTTTAAGATGATCAAAAATGAATTAACTAATCAGAATAGTCTTCAAGAGAACTATACGGAGCCTAATGATAATTATTATAATAACAAATTATAGTACTTTGGTCATGAACTTATCTTTACCTTTATGTATTAAGCCTGAAATTCCATCTATTGTCTAAGTATCAAACGAGTGCAAATTTTATACATCTTATTTTTGTGACAATTCCTGTTTTCTTTTTTTCTCTATCAGATTGATTTGGGTACCCATCATCATATGGTATATCACTTGATTGATATTGATCGCCTCTCTCAGTTCCTTTTATTTAAGTATTCTAATTTAAAAGAAATATAGGTTACTTTCCTGTTCGACATGATAATGAGATGATGGATCAGGTTGATTAGAATATTCATATTCATCGGATCCAGGAAAATCATAATCCTGTCTTCCTGATTGATTGATAGCAATAAGACTACCTATTTCTATCCGTGTCCTTTCGAAATCATTATCTAAAAACATTTTATAAGAGATTCGGAAGTTTTGTCACTATTCACTGCCAGTAGACTTTTAATAATTTCAATATCAACTTCTGGGAACATTTTTGATAAATGAGAAACTGAATGATGGTCAACATTCATTATATTTGTCAAAGTAAAGCTTTAATGTTCTCTTTATAATACTTTTTTCAGTACATCAACTGAATTGATATTTCATTAGCAAAATTAAAGATTTGGAGAATTAATTTTAATTCTATTAATTCCAGAAAATCTTTTGAAAATTTTCTTTCTGGCACTTCATCTTATTTTCCAGGCTTTGTAAATGAAATTATCTTACTTCGCAACTTTCATAAATAGAGAAGCAAAGTACCTCAGGAAGTAAGAATTTTGTCCTTCAGTGGTTCTCTTTTTTCTTGTTCCATTTTTATTTAATCTATTATATAACTTTGGATGGTACATATTTACATATTTAGTTTCAAAAAATAAGAATAAATTTCAAGAACATTCGCGATATCGCATGGTATTTCAATGATAACATGGAAATATTGATGTATTTTTTTCATTTGTCATTTAAAGCTTATTTTTTGAACAACCCGCTTCTTTAATAATTTTTAATAAAGGTTCTTTTCATTTGCGCGATTCTTTTGAAAAAATTAATATGTATTTTCCAATAATAACTACAAAAGAAACAAGCCGGAGAAGTTTGTATCGAAACTTTCAAGAAAATTAGTTTAGCTATTTGACCCAAATTATTTCTTATAGTCAAGAATACTCGTATTATAAGGGCTCGCATTATTTTAAGGAAACAACAATAATTTCAAGCTTTAGTTGAGAAGAAACTTGACGGTTCTTTTCATAATCCTCGATTTTTAATTTTCCTGACATCTTTCGATTTTCCTTTTTTTTTGAGAACTACAAAATGGTGAGTTTCTTATTTTATCATGACTTTTTCAATCAGACCAAGAACATAAATAAACATAAACATAAGATTTTTAAGCTAGAAAAAGATCTAGTACATCAATAGAAAATTCAAAGAAAAGTTCAAAGAAATTTCTCAAGAAAATGTTCTTTTATTTTTTGTGATTATTGAATACTCTTACCTGTCTTTTTTTTATAAATAAAAATATATATTAAGAAATTCACAAAGTTAATGAAAAATCACTTGATTTTTTTTTATCAAAGCAATCCAAAGCCTGATCTTGGCAATGAAGAGATCTTATAGAGCTAATGTTTTCTATCTTATTTTTTTCAGAGTTTTTACACTAGAAAAGTGTTGTTTAGTAGATTTTGTATTGGGGATCCAAATATATTTGTTAATTTATCCAAAAACAAACATAAATTTTCAGAAAAGAGTTTAATATGGATGATCTGCATATAAACCATGAAGAACTAGAGATCTTTCGTTCAAAGCTTTTTATGCTTGATGGCGATGATGGTTGGTTAGATCGAGGGGCTGGTTATCCTCTCCTACTTAAAGTGGTACCAAATTTAAAGAAATCAAAGTTTTTCACATAAAATCATTAGAATGATAAAGATGTCTTGAAATTTTACAAAGAAGACGTAGAAGAAGCTATATTTGGAGTCGAGCTGAGCAATGATTTGATATTTGATCATCAAGAAGGTTTCATTCATAACTGACCAGCTATAATAATCCACATCAAAGATAAAATTTTCACCTGGTTTAATGAGAAGACCAAAATCGATATGGCGCTAAGTTTTCAACATGAAGTTGGATGTGAAACTTTATGGTAAAGGATTATTGTGGAAAAAGAATGATTCTTGGTTTTATAGGCAAAAAATACAAGAAATACTCGCAACACAGAAAAAGAGAATAAGTTTTGAAAATCAAATTTCTTTTGAAGAAGAAACTTTGTCTGCGGGATCTGAAAGTGGGATTTTAGAAGAACATTCACTCACTGTTCCCAAAGAAGACAAGTTAAACGAGTTTGAAGCTGAATTGAAAGTATATAACCTTCTTGCTCTATAAACAATTGTTAGAGCTCAACAACAGGACCTCCTGTAACCAAAAATATCATCTGTCGTGAGCTTTGTCAAAATGTAAATGAGAATATTCAATTTTTGTGATTTTGTTAAAGAAAGTTTTCTTGGAAAGCCTTCTCCGCATCTTTCATAAAGCAGAAGAGGCTCAAGACGAAGTTAAACTCCGAACCCTTTTTCAAATATTTCGTCATTTGAGTAACTAAGCATCAAAGCCTTCAAACAATTAATTTTTAGTTACTCTGGCACATTATGATTTATATGTCATCCTTTTGAATGATGAGTATCATCTTGATGTTTTTGGAATTCTTGAGTGTAAAAATTATTTTCCGATCCATGTGATTTTTTTAGATGATCCTGATAACACCAAAAAGAGCAAAATAAGTCATAGAGAATTTTTCCAAGAGCATGGGTCTTTTAAGCCAATTGCTAATATCAATGATGAAGAAGTTTTGAAAATAATTCATTGGAATTTTAGGCTTTTATATTTGAGGGATTATATCCTGGGGCACCATCTGGACGAGAAAGTCCTTCAATTCATTTCTACAGTAAGCAAAATTACCTGATTATAAAAGATAGTTTTAGATTATACAGGCAAATTATATGGATATTCTCAAGTATATTCAGCTTTCTAAAGAAGTATTGTCAAGTCTCTTTGACCTTTTGAGGTCACGCAACTTGAATGCATTGAAAATGATCCATGAAATTTGTGTAGTTATGAAAAACATCCAAGTTTTTATTTAATTTTGGTTTATTATGTAAAGAGAATAGGTTGATAAAGATGGTATATATAAAGTATTTTGCTTCGAGTATGGCTTGTTTGAGATCCTGGAGGAAATAATGTTAAACCCTCAACCAAATGTTGCGAGCAATATGAATGAAGAAGCAGATAAAGATTCTGAATTAATAGATAGCGAAAAACATCAACAAATCATGCTGGAAATTATAATGTTGTCTTTGACGCAAACCCCAGTGTATCTTTGCGCATATTGTATTTTACAACAGCAAAAAATGCAACAATCTCATTTTTATAATTATTTGGTGGATAAGAGTACGACACATAAAAATCCAACAATACAAAACATGGTAATAATCACTTCAAGAAATAAATTTAGCTTTTTAAGCTTGCAGAGAGTATAAAACACCTTCTTGATGCTGGAGAAGGAGAAGAAGAGAATCAGCTTCGAAGTTTATTTTATGAGCAGTCTTTACAAGAAATTGTTAAAATATTTGATAACCTTTCAAACGAAGAATATGTTGAAAGCGGTCAAAGTATAGCTCTTGATTTATTAATTTACTGCACAAAAAAACATGCGTAACAAATTTTCTCCTGATATGACCTTCTAATTTTTCAGGGATGAGATTAGAAAGCGCTTGATCCCTTTGTCGATTATTGAGAAAATCTTCAAATTGTTCTCTAAGAAAAACAAGTTTTTCAAATTGATGGTCATACAATTCTATAAACTTCTGATGAGATTTAATGACTCTGAAATCCTTCATCATATATCCAAACCTTTGGGATATATTATCAACTTTTTTGTCAAAGAATGCAAAGATAGATGGAATTTATTACATTCTTCTATCTTGGAAATCTTCCATATAATATTACAAGAAGAAATTCTTGTTTTATTAAAGTTTGTAATGGTATTAATCCTCAATATTCTTTTGTTAATTTTCCTTAGAAAGGAAGCTTTAAAGGATTTTTAGAAGATCCAGCTTTTAGTGACATTTCCTCACAGTTAAAGGAAAAATACTCAAAGCTCACTAATACTGACTTTGATCTGAGTTTAGAAGAGAGAAAGCAAAGTGAACATTCTTTCACTTATAATAGCCGAAAACCCAGCGCAAATTTATATCTTGAACTCTCACCAAGCAGGAGTAACTCATTCTCAGAAAATGGCATAAAAAAGCCCACCACTTCCTCTCCAAAGCATGGAGAGCATTCTCCTAAAGAACAAAACATAAAAAGAACAAGTTCCAGTTTAGCTAAAGTTGTTGATTATGATGGAGAAATGGAATTTAATAATGAAACAAGAGGAAAAGATTCTGGTTGTATGATTGAAGGTAGAATTTATTAAAGTTTGTTTTAACTATTCTTTAGATATTCATGTCAAAAAAAGAAAGCTTGATGAAATAAACTCAATAAAGCTTTTGAATAGGACTTATAGTAATTAGTTTCGAATTCTATACAGTTATTATGTAAAGCAAAACTCTACATAATTGTTAATTTAGTAAAAGAGTTGATCTTTATCTATTTTCGATAAGATCTATTCATATTTTCGAATTATTTTTGTTTCTTGTATTTTACTTCTGATAGATAACTCTTTATTTCAACTATGCCATCCATATCTTATTCAATTTTGTCTAAAAGAACAAGGAGAAAATTTAGGTTAAAGTAAAGAAAATTTTACAAATCTATTAAAAATTACATCAAAAATAATTTAAACACTTTGTTAAAAATAATATAATAACTCCAAAGACAAATTTGGCTACAATTTTACAAAATACATTAACCATACAAAATTTAATTATGAGCTGATGATACTTACAAGATCTTTATCGCTTGTACCTTCGGAATAACCATTATTTTCTCTTGACTTGTTCTTGGACCCAAAACTTTAAATCCCTTAAACAACTCACTTTCAATAAGATCCTTTGGATCAAATTTTGTACACAATGTCAAAGGCTGAAAATTCGATAGACTTTTCACCTTTGTATGATTTTTTGTTTTAATTGAAAAAGATTTTGATCTTGTACTGAGATTCCCATGAGAGAAGAATCCAAATGAACTTCCGCTTTGAGTAAGCTTATTCGTCTCTTCCTTGACACTGGATTCTCTGCTTCTAACTTTATCTTTTATTGGAATTTCGAACTGGCTCAAGTTCGACCTGCTTGCAGCAGTTGATTGCTGTTGCTTTTTCTTGCTTGATTTTAGAGACAAAACAATTTTTAGTTTTTGTGAAGACTTCTCAAAGGCGTTTGAAGTTCCAAGCGAAGTAAAAGAAGGTTGGAAATTTGGAACCCTAAATTTTTCTTGGCTCATATTCTGGATTTGACTCGAATTTTCAATTTTAAAGTCCAAATCGATAGAAGGGCGCCTTGTTGCTAATACGTTGGGGGCAATAATATCGTTTGATTTTTGCTCAATGACTTTTTGCCTGAGAACTTGAATAGAACTTGTTCTGGCTGTTCCATTACTTTTACAATAATCAGCTGTCTTCTTCCTTGTCTTTGACTTGCTGTCAAACAAATTTGTCAACAAATTATTCTCTTCTCTTGTATTATTTTCGCCTTTTGTGAGATAGAACGTTGGTAATTTTCCTCTAGCGAATAAATTTTGAGATTTTTCATCTTTTGTTTCTAATTTTTCTTCGTTCAGTATTCTTTCGGTTTGAATATTAGTTTTAGTTGAATTAAATTTCTCAAGGACACTTGAATTTCTCATGGTTAAATTATCTGTTTGATCTAACTTCACCAAAGAGGATTGCAATGAATTTCCAAAACGATTTCTTTCTTTTATTACAACAGCAATTTTTCCTTCAATATTATACTGATGTTCAAAGACGTAGCTTGTTTGTTTATTAGGTGTGATAAGCGGAGATTCTATTTTCTGGAAGTTTAATTCCTTGATAATAGGACGGCTTTTTTCAGGAGAAAAAGGTAAAAACTTTTGGATTTGTTTTTTAACAACTTCATTCACCGGACCCGTTTTTGGACTTTTCAAATTATTTGGAATTGAGGTAGGCTTATTGAAAAGCTCTTCTAATCTTTCCTTGTTCCATTTCACTTTCAATGCCATTATTGATTTAATCTCCTTAAACATTTCTGAAAAGTATTTATAATTTTCCTGATAAGTCTAGGACACAAATAAGAAAAAAAAAGAGTAAAAGTTTACTTTTGAAGAAAGTTTGAAGAGTTTTGCTCTTACAGAGCTTACAGTCGCGGTAAACTCTCTATTCTCTCCATTGAAGAAATTCTCATCTCCAATAAAATCACCGCTACAAAGGGTAGCAACTTTTATTGAATGATCATCTTTATCTTGTTTTTTCTTAACTCTGAAAGGAAGTTCTTGTCTTATTACTTTCTTTTTTGTATTTGATATTGGTTTATTCTTTGAGAGCTATTTAAGAAAATTCAATAATATATACATTAGAATTTTATACCACAACCTCCCCCTGAAAGAGAGCATATAAGGAGTCAGAATTTTCTCCTTGTTGGCACACACTATCTCCTGCCTGAAAAGATTGATGTTCCCACAACAAAGAAAACCTAACAACTTTTTTCTTGTCAAATTTATCAAAGATCTTTTTGAAAAAATCGATTTTATCAGCGTGTAATGTTCTTTCATCTTCAAGAACTCTTAAGAAATCGTCTTTGTGAAGTGATATGCAATGACAATCTTCATCTACAATCACTGCTCTATTCCTTAATGCGTTATCTGTCAATGCTTTTAATCCACAGTGGTCTCCAGCATAAAGATATTTAGAAAATTTCACTTTGAGAACACCTCCAATGAAATAAGCTCTCGGATATCTTTTAAATTCCTCTAATATATTCTCATCTACTTGGTTTGCAAGATCTTCAACAATTGGGTCTAATGAATTACAAGAATGATTTTTGAAACTTCTATGCTTTCTCAATGCTTTTTTGTAATTATAGTCGTTTATTCTCTGTGTAGCTGTCTTCTGTTCAACCATTTTCTTTAGAAATGGAAGGAAAGCTTTCATCTTTCTGAACTTTTTCCTTGCAAAAGCTGTCTTGTCTTCATTTGGATCTATGTCAAGTTTTTCATCACAAAGGACTTCCAACGTTTGTAGGGATTGAAGAGGAATTTCCTGTAGGTTACTAATTGAACAAAGGGAGTTCAAGGAGTTTGTATCATTAAGATCAGGCAAAGATAAGATCAAATTTTTCTGAATAGGGTCACTTTTGTACTGCGCGCGACTTTCCTTCTCAAGAGTGTCTAAATCTTTTGGCTCGAATTCTCTAGCTTTGCCCTTTAAAATGATAAAAACTTTATCAGCATCACTTTCTAGAACATTATCACTAAATTTCTTATTTAAAGAATACCATAATGAAAAATTGGAGCCCCTGCAGAAATGAATTCATATTTAAAATAAGGGAAAAGTTTTGTAAGAATGGACATTTGATCAAGATTTTCTACTATATTTCGATCAAAGATGTTCAGGTCCATTATAGTCTTTATTACAGTGTCGACTTCAACAAGTTTTCTCCTCTCTTTTGGTTTCTGCATAATATCTAAGCAGATCTACTGAAATAAAGGACCAAGAACAAAGGTTATACATTAAGTTCATGTGTGCTAGTTACTCCAGTCTCTTCATCAATATTGAGAAAAGATTCATGTAAGGAAACATTATTTTTTGTTGCTGTCATTTTTAAAAAAGTATACTCTCCTTTATTTCCGATAAAATAGTTTTTAGTTGCTCGTTAGGTCTAATTTTGGGCGTTTAATTGGAGCCTTTACTTCCCGGAAATTTGTACGTTAGCATAAACTTGGAGGATGATAGAATTCCTAAGAAACTGTAAATGCAGATTTTAATGTCAAAGAACTAGGATTTTTTTGCCAGAACTTTCCTTTTAATTATTTTTTAATAAATCACAGTGTTTCATTTGTGAAGCAAACTGATTTGGAGCATCAATTTGATTTCAGTCCAGTATAGAAAAAAAACCAAGGAAAAAAAAAAACAATTCGACAAATCAATTACTTACCTTATTTTTCACTTTAAAAAACTTTTTAGTTTTTAATAGTATTTGAGAATAAAATTGGAAGGAAACATTTTTACCAAAATTTCTCGAGTCTTATAAATAAATTTGGATAAATAGAGGAATTCTTTTTTATCCTTTAAGAAAAATTGTCAAAACATACTTCTCTCCACAAGGTTAATCATTAAATAAAATAAATGCAAAAATGAATGCAGAATAGATTTTATGAAGGACACAGAGATAGATGGAAACCTATGTCGAAGTTTTGTTTCAAGATGATTTTTATTAACTCTATGATAAGTTCAATCCTTTGGTAAATACAAAATTATTTAATAAATTAGGAAACCAATGGAAAAATACAATAAGTGAAAGATTTTGAAAAGAAGGCTCTCTTAATTCGAAACATATCAACAAATTAAGTCAATATAATTTGTAGCTATCTTTCCTTTACTCATGTGCTTCCAACTCGTACTTTTTAAACAACTTATTTATCTTTTTATATTTTCAAAAATTCAAAAATCAAGAAATGAATTGTATTGTCTTTCATAATAAAAAAAAATTATCCAAGACTTTGTACAAAAAATAATTTTAGAAAGTGAAAATATATAGAGAAGAATGTTTTATAACTTAGAACTTCCTTTCCTTAATTCCTGTCAAGGAGCTAAGGCATCTGAAATTTATTAAAAAACGAACTAAAAAATAGGGTTATCTTATATTTTTGAAAAAATAACCTTCCTTGATCAATTCTTATTTTCTCTTATTTTTGATTGGATGCTTAAATTAAAGGAGTTTCCAGTCTGAATTATTTTGGAAAAATTTGCTATTTCTCTACCGGTATATTTTAGAATAATTGAAAACTTACGTATGTTTTACTGGGGGTTTTTGAAGTTGAAAAAGATTATAAGTTCAATAGAAGTAATCCTTTCTTTATCGAAAAAAAATTCTCCTTGAAATTTTTCTTTCTCTCATTAACTGTTCAGATTTTGATAAGTTTATTATTGAGCAGAAGTAAAATTTGAAGGTCCTTTATGATAGACTAGAATTAACTGCTATAAAGAAAAATACGGAATGGAGTGAGTTTACTTTCTTTGTATTGTCAATTTCTAAAAATGAAATTCGATTTCCAAGTCTAAATTATTTATTTTAAACCACTTTATTAAGAAAGTTGTGAATCCTTTATTTGGAAAATACTATTCTTCTTAATGGCATTTATAAGTCATGTAACCTTGCATGTTCTTTTCTGAAGATTATGTTTAAAAGATTAACTCCTAGCTTTTTCATATTTTTCATTATGTGTTGAAATTCAAGTTGATAGAGTAAAAAAATTCACTGTTGAATTCTTTTAACTTACAAATCAATTTAAAATGTTGGATGATATGAAAAATAAGAATCATTAAACTTTATAAAATTTTGTAAAAAACAATATAAAATTATAAATTTAGCTTTGATGGTTCTGTATGAATATATTTAGCATTTCCTTTTTAAAAAAATAATTGAAGGATATTATTAGCGTTTTTTCAACTTTCAAAAACCAATAAAACCTAATAGAGAAAAAAGCAAATTTACACAAAACCAGCTAAAAATATTATTTGTCTTCTGGGTACTAATACTAGTTCCTAACACTCTTATTTATAATAACTCATAACTATAAAATGAAAATTTCTATCTTCATTCTTTCTTTAACTCTTTGCCATCTTGTCTTTTCTCAGTCCGGTCCCTTCTTTGGCCCACAAGGGGAAGTATCATTTATTGAAGAAGCAATCCCTGAAGAAATTATACTTGAAGAAGAATTTACTGAATTATTAACTGAAGAGGAAGGAGTACTTCCAGGAGGTTATATTCCTTTAAATGTCACAGAAGCTAGCCAAGATCCTCAAATCCAAGGATTCCTATATATTGGAGTACAATATGTAGTTCAACAAGGAATCCAAAACGGGGACATACCAAACTCTTTCTATCAAGTTTCTGAAATTTACAGTATAGAAAGTCAAGTCGTCACTGGAGTGAATTATCGTTTCCATGTACAGTTATCAGATAATCAAGGAAATAACGCCAATGTTACTTTCGTAGTTAATTACCAAGAAGAAACTGGGCAAACAGAAGTTACAGCTTACTCTTTCGAAAAAGAAGGTCAACCTTCAGATGAGTGGATTGAACTAAACGTTACAGAGGCTAGCACTGATCCTAAAATTCAAGGCTTCCTTTACAGCGGAACACAATACGTGGTTCAACAAGGAATTAGCGAAGGGACTTTACCAAATGCATTTTACCAGGTTAATGAAATCTACAGTATTGCCACACGAGAAACCCAAGAAGGAGAAGATTATAAATTTGAAGTCCAATTATCTGATGGACAAAGCAATACCCCAAATGTTTCTTTTATTGTCTCTTATAACACGGAAACAAGCGCCACAAAGGTCACTAATTACACTATTGAAGGAGGTAGTACATCAGGCCCAGGTCCAAGTGAATATACTCCCTTAGATCCGAGTTTAGCTACAACAGACCCCGAAATACAAGGGTTTCTTTATTTTGGAACTCAATATGTGATTCAACAAGGAATTAGCGAAGGAACTTTACCAAACTCTTTCTATCAAGTTGGAGAAGTTTACAGTCTTGCTAATAAAACTGAAGATCAAAATGAATATTACAAGTTTGATATAAGCATTACTGATAATCAACAAAACAGTGCGAACACAACATTTGAAGTAAGACTCGACCCAACAACAAACACAAAAGAAGTTACATCGTACTCTTTTAGTAATGTTGTTACTTCAGGCCAAGGCAATGGAACAACAAATCCACCAGAAGAGCCTTGGGTTCCTATGGACTTACAGCAAGTTAGTCAAGATGAGACTATACTCCTAATTGGAGCATATGGTTTTGCCTATGTTGTTCAACAGGGAATTGATAGCGGCACTTTGCCAAGTTCAACTTATCAACCAACTGTAGTTTACAGCCTTGAGCAACAACAGGCAAGTAATGGAATTAACTATCGTTGGAACCTTGAAGCTGCTGATGAATTGGGAAATAGCGCTCATATTATTTATATAACTTTTTATGATCCGATTTCAACTTATACAGAGGTGACTAGCTATGAGTTCGTGAATGTGGTAAGAGCCTTTTAAAAAAATTATGCGTTACTTATTAATTGCAAATGATTATTCTATGATAAAGGAAAAAAACTGTATGTAAATAAATTTATATTTTACTTCTACTACTTGGATACTTGATGAAATTCTTGAAAAGTTGGGCAAAAAACTTTTTTTATTGAAAATTCAAGGAAACAATCCACAAATTATTTTATATGGGTTTTTGGAGGAAAATATATTTAGGATCGAGATAAAATAATATTAAAATTTTCTTTATTATCTACAAAATACTCAAAGTTATGCAAATATAGGACAAACAATCAAATAAGACAATAAAACGTTATAAATCTCAGAGCTTTTTCTTTTAACTCCGAAACTCTCCTTTTATAATAAATCTTGGACTATATAACTACTTTTAGTCATTCTTTTTATCATAAGTTCATTTAGTCATTCTATTCTATGTTATTCTCCAATTTCAACAACTCAAAGATCAACATTCTCCATAATTTCATCATAAAGTCCTAAACGAAAAATTAAATCAATATATTTCCCATCAATTACCTCTGCCTCCTCATCTAAAAGTTTTTCAACTTTCCTTAAGATTTGTTGAGGAGACTCTCTATTGGCAAGTTTCTTAAGAACAACATTTACGAAATCCATTTCTTCCTGTCCTAATAACTCCACACTTTGCTTGCACAACCATGGTTTCACTTTCTTTTCGATTAAATCACTCTTTAAAATATAAGCTGGTTTTTAAAGAAAATAAAAGATACTGTTGCAAGTAAAGTCCAATTAATTTTATAATTGAACAAATCGGTCTTATTTCTTGGGATTTGTCTCACAAGACTTTCTAAATCCTGTAAAACTTTTTGACTCTCTGAGGTTGCTGTGTTTCTACTTACGTTTAATAGGAATTTTATAAATTCATTACGTAAGAGGAGTTGATACATTAAACTTTATTACAGCTTGTTTCTTTTCAGGATCAAATGTGACAACATTTTGTGTAATCTCAGTTGGTTTATCAATTTTAACATTAATTTTATGCTTCCTGCTATATAATTGTTGATCGTCTTCGTTATCTTGACGTTCCTAATAAGGGTCAATACAAGTTTTTTGGTTCATTAACCTGCTCTTGACTAAAGATTGTTTGGACAGGAGCACCTCCCTTTCCTTTTTGAGGATTCATCTCAATTTGGAATGGCTTCAAGCCTTGAATTTCAACTCTATTTAAATTATAACTTATTCACGTGAAAGATACTTACGGAGGAGCTGTTTCTTGGGTACTTGGTTCAACTGTTATCAAAGAGAATTTGGAAGCTCTGGGCCTGGGTTGTTCAGGCTTGGTTAATGGATTATCATCTTCTTGAGGAGGAATTGGGATCATATTTTCAGGAGGAGGAGGCTCAATTTCCATTTGACTTTCTTCTTGAGCTTTCTTTTCTTCTTCCATCATTTCCTTTCTTCTTTCAAGTTCATCCTCTTCCCTATTAAATTGACAATAAATAGATTTTTCAAAAAATATGCTACAATTCTCTTTGCCTGGCTTTTTTACTTTGCTCTGATTTTATCTTTCTTCTTCTTTCTTCCTCTGAATCGTATCTCAACTCTTTTTCTAGAAGCCTTTGCTTCCATCTTTCCTTTTCTTGATCCCTTTCCCTGTCTCTTTCTCTTTCTTTTCTTTGGTCTCTATCCTTTAAAATCTTTTATTTTCAGAAACATGAAAATTATACAATTTTTTCTTCATAGTCAAGCCATTTGTTAAGTTCTTTCTTGAAATTCTTTTCTAATTCTTTTAATTGTGCTCTTTTTCTTCGGTCTCTTTCTTTCTCTTTTGGGTGTTCCCTTTTAATATAAGCGACTTTTTCTTATACCATTATTACTTTTTCTCAGCTTCTCTCTCTCTGTCTTCTCTGACTTTATTAACATCAAACTAAAACTTAAACTTTGATGCTTTATTGTAACTTACATTATCAATAAGGGTATGAATATTCTCAAGAGCCTTAGCATCATCTTTCTGTAAATATCTTTCAAAGTCTTCTTCTCTTCCAGTTTTATCCTTACTTGTTGCAAGCCATTCCTTTTTCTTTTTCTCAGCCCATTCTCCAATAAAGGCTTCAGTATTTTCAGAAGGTTTTATCACCAGGTAATTATCGAGTAATTTCAAGTTATTCATAACTCTGAGACATCTTAACACACCTTCTACTGTTTCGAATTCACAAGACCCAAATGGAATAGGAATATCCTTCTCATTCTTTGTTCGTTTCCATTGAGCAATATTTCCACATTCCTGTCAAGATGAGATCAATCAAATTTTCCAATTAAGGGGAAAGAAAAATACATGATTAAAAAAAGACCTTCATTGTCAGGGGAAAAACAAAAGGTAAGAGAGAGTAAGTGCGCTATCCACTTTTTCTTTGGATGAAACACTCACACCCAATACTTATTCTTTTTTCTCTCAATAAATTTGATCAAGATTTCTTTACCTTCAAAAGACTCTCCATAAATGTATCAGGAACATCCTCTGGAATATTCTTCACAAACACCTTTCTGAGTGCTGCTTCGGCCACTTCAACTGGTTGCTCTGTTTGCATTGGCATTCCCATATTTGGTTGCTGTACATTCTGCATCATTCCAGGAAACATGCCCTGAGGCATTTGATTTCCACCCATCATTGGATTTGGCATCATTCCTAATCCTCCGCCAGGCATCATTCCTCCCATCATTGGATTTTGCATTCCCATTGCCATTCTAGAACCTGTGATAATTGGAGGAGCTGAAATTATTCCTGTTCCGGGTAACGGCATGCCAAAACCTTGATAAAGTGTGAGCTTAAGAAAGAAAAATTGAAGAAATGAATACCTGGCATTCCCATATTGTTATTATTATTAGGATTTCCACTTCCTGGTATCATTTTTGAACTTTAATGATATTGATAAATTATAATTGAGAGCGGAACTTTCTTCAAAATTTGGTAAGTTTGTCCCTATACTAAAAAGCTTCATTCGGATATTCTTCTTAAAGAACAATAAATAAGAAGGGAAGCAATAGAAAACACAAAAATTTCCTTTCTAAGTTTAACTAGAAAAAACAAAAAAACTTATTATATAATAAACCTTCTTTTCATTCATTATCTTTTTTATGAATTTTCTTAAACATTAGAAAAAGAAAATGAAAAAATTACTAATTTTTTATTCAACAAATAGCTAAAAATTCAAATACTTAAAATTTTTTGTTTACATCTAAGACGAGAAAGTCAAAAACTAAAATCGAGATTTTTTTATTAGAAGAAAATAGACTCAGAGTATAAATTGCAAATGTCAAGATGAGTCAAGAAATTTATTATTACATCCTTTTTGCTTCAGTATAGTATAATGAGTTTCCAATCGCATTCTACTCTTTACATCTTCAAACTTTTTGTTAATAAAAGTCACTCTTTCCTATTACACGCATTAGTTTTGTCAGATCCAGAGATGTACCTGCAAGTAATTAAAATAACTTTCACAGTCGATGTTGTCAGAAAAAGTAGTTGGGTTTTCCAAAGGATGAACAGCGCTCGAATTCAATTCATCATCTTCTTCGCCTTCATCATTATTTTCGCTTTCTTTTGTTGCCTCTTCATCAGATGTTATTTCATCCTCAAACTCATTTGAATCAATGCTATTATCTCCTAATTCTATACGTGATTCATTAAGTTGAATCATTTTTGCAAATCCTTGTTGAATTATTTTATTAGTTTCTCTCCAAATAGTTTTTCTTTTTTTCTGAGGAATTGCCATGCTTTTTATTTCTTCAGGTTGCTGTAAAGCTGTCTTTTCCTTTTTCGCATTAATTGATGAGACACCTAAAAAAGAGATTCGAATCAGAGAAATACTTTTTTTACTATTTGGAGCTATGTCTCTAGTTCTATGGCTGGGATTTACATCTCCAATAATTTTTGTCAAATCTCTGGAATTATCTTTACTTAATATTTCGCTTTTTTCTTTAGCATTTAGAGGAGAGTGTTCTTCATCACCATCATCTTCTCTTTTTTGAACTGTATTTAATGCAAGTTTTACAACTGGAAGAGAACCTGTTTTTGGTTTTTCTAAAAGATTTTTCTGAATTATCGCAAAGTTATGCATTTGCTTGTTAAAATTGACGGAATAGTCAAAAAAGAAAGTTTACAAATAAAAAATGCTTGTATCTGAAATATGCCAAAGCTCTTATCTTTTTAATATCATCTGCATAAATAGGCAACAAGTCGTTCATTACTTCTTTCTTGATAAAAAGAATATTCACTTCAGTTTCGGCTCTATTTTTATTATTTTCTGCATTTAGAAAAATTACATGAAATAATAGGGACAGGATCTTTCATCTGTTAGACAAGTTTCTCCAAAGAAGCTTCCTGTTCCTAGACGCCGAAAAGCCATAGTGTCCAGAGGTCCTGCTAAATACACATTTCCATTGAGTATGAGATAAATGCCCTTTGAATGTCTTCCTTTTTTAAGTATAAACTCGCCAGGAGAATATCTATGTAGAAAATCTTAATAAAAAAACCAAAAATAAATACAATTGTGAATCTGATTGGACTATAAGTTTTGATACAAAAGTGTCTGATAAGTCACGGAACAAAATATCAAATTTCCTTTTAAATCTTTTGACTCCAAGCTCCAAAACCTTTAATAAATTTCTAAATAAGAAAGTCCGTTGTTAATATACTTTGTCTGCCATTTTATTATCTAATTTCTTGAATTGTTCATTATTCAAGAAAAGCTTCTGCCAATCCTCTTCAACTTTAAAGTTAAGGGTTGCTGTGATCTTGCTTAAGAGCCTCGAATCAACAACATATTTATAATCTACGACTTGCCTTTCAATCATCTTAAGCCAAGCAGTTAATTCCTCAACCTATGAAAAATCATTCATTTTATCAACTTTAGTTTCAACTTCTTCTTTCTCGATTTTCTCAGCTCCATTGAATGAAACAATGATAGCCTTGACTTTCTCAAAAGAAAAAGTAAACATTATTAATCCACCAAATAGTAGAAAGGACGAGAATAAATATTCTCGAACACTATATCCATAATAAGTCCCAAAGCCAATTGTTGAAAATGTTTGTGCAACATAAAAGAAAGCACAAACGTATACTTTAAAAGTCCCTTGAGTCCAAGTGTCATTTTGGTAATCAAACATTTCCATTATATTATCAAACCAAGTCAATTGGTTTGGTTGTGTTGGAATACCCAATACAATCCAAATACATGTACAAAAATGAAAGATTAGAATAAAAATTAAGAGCAAGCTAATTTGAGAGAAATTAGAATAAATTATTAAATAAGGCTTACGTAGTAATGCTACCTAGAAAGTCTGAGATTTTAATAAATCTGAGGTCTTTTACAAAAATAGGTGTAACCTAAAAACTTTATTTTTATAAATAGCAAAAAAATTACCAAATCTGCAAATTGATTAATATATCTGAAGAAACTTCCTAAATGAAAGATTCTTAATAGCTTGAGAAATGCCACTTTAAATAAAAAGACTTCAAAGGGAATGAGTGTTAATATATCAAATATTAATGTTGTCCTAGAAGATGAGTTAAATATTTCATAAACTTACCGAAGGTAATTCAGAGCAATTTTCTTCTTGTTGGTAATTATAATCCCATTTGCTTTTTTCAAAGGGAGAAGGAAATTCAAGCAAATATTCAAGAAAAAACAAAAATCGCAAATATAAGTGAATATAATACTCGCGTTCGATCTTTCCATATTCTCTCCAAAAGCAAGGCTAAATCATGTTAAGCAGTGCAAATACAAAATACTAACAGATATGGGAACATTATTGAATAATAAATAATAGTAAGTTGAAAGATGAACTTCCATATCGTAACAAACCGACTCTCAGGATCAAGATACCATGCATTAAATTTTGCCCAGCCTATATATATATAAATATCAATTTAACTCTAAAACGTTTACATGATTGAAAGACAATAATTTCGTTCCAATTGGTTCCT